>Ga0214480_100030_pt1 | contig 47964 bp, 43 predicted proteins | sample M1_20Mar14CPVII9_3_FD_165042 | JGI IMG/M metagenome (GOLD analysis project Ga0214480, IMG submission 165042) | Marine eukaryotic communities from Monterey Bay, California, United States - M1_20Mar14CPVII9sort6BwellE17 | ecosystem: Environmental > Aquatic > Marine > Unclassified | place: USA... | reverse complement strand
GTAAGCGCAAGATAGAACAGGTTAGACCTTGATTTTGATACATGTTCGTGAGATGTTGTTATGTGCATCGTATCTAACTATATAGTACACATCTATAAAATAATACTCACTATAGGTAATGACTTCTAAGAAGAAACCTACGGAATTCCTGTTAAGTGAAATGTCTTCAATAGACCCAGAGAAGTACTCATGTGGGAACAACGAGGGTGAGGTAACAACAGTTCAACAAGTCTATCACATGAGAAGTGAGGGGAAGGTGGAAGAAAGAAAGAAGAACGGAACTATGTTTTCTGACAAAGAGTTTACTAACATTATTCTATGTATGGAGGACACTGAGAAGCAGGATTTGATTGCTCGCAAGGAGACACAAATATCATCTGTTCTATTGCCAGGAATTGTGCGCAAGTTTCATGTCAAGCCTACATTCAATTTATACTTCCACAGCCGTTCAAGCATTATCTTAATGGCTGAGCTTGCAAGAAACAATTGTTTGGTTATTGCTGAGGATGCTACAGGTGAGCAGTATGACCTGCCTGGCACAAAATATGCGGGCAAGATCCAGCATACTAAGATGGTTATGCATGCTTCAGAGGCATTACTGTCCAAAGAAGATGGCGAAAAGTGGTCAAGAGATCTATATCGTCCATATAGATTTGCGGAGAGGGTATCGGATACTAATACTGCCACGGACTTTGCTGAGTGGGCCACGCAGATAAGGAATGATACCAAGCTTGTATCACAAGAAATCTATGGTCAGCAAATTGATCCCATACCTGTTATCATGAGGTTTGATTGTGCATTAGAGCTATTGAATGGTGGTGTAAGAGGGTATCGTTCTGAGGGCCAAGTAGACACTGGCAAGATGTATAATAATGTTGTTCTGCGCCAAATGGGAGAAGCACAACAGATTTAGTAACATCTTCCTTGATTGGCAAGCACAATGCAATGCTATTACATCGATTACTTCCACCAACATTCAATCACTTCAATTGTCAGTAAATAATCAAGTTAATGCTCTACTACCGCAAGGCACCAAAGATATATACTACAGCTGGTTTGCGCATGAGCTCTTTGATATGGCGCATAGGAATAACTGGAACGTGTACTTCATTTTAGAAGCTGTATATTGGATGGTATTCACTCCAAGTCCAGTTGGTTGGTTGGATGGATTGAAGTTAGCACTAAGAAGCGAATCAACCAATCGCAACTTGATTCTCAAATGTATAGATGAAATGGTAAAGCGCGCACCAGGCCATTCTGTATCTTCTGGTGATATTAGACGTCGTCAACCATCAGCAGGAGGTAGCGCATCAGTTGAGAAAGTTATGCAATCATTGAATAATCTCCTCTCACTCATTAAGTTTGCAAATGAATGCAATGATACAAAGATTGTGTTGGAGGAGTTCCGCATGGGAGTACATAAGGCAGGGCCTCTCATTGCAACAGAGTTGATCCACGTGTTAACAAAGATTGGTTTGATTACCAATTTGACACACATTCGGAACGTATCTCTTTGCGAGGATAATACTACCAGAGATCGTACAAGAAAATTGGGTATTAATACTACCAATGATATGGATGATTTGATGAGATTCTTACGTAGAGAGTTCAGCCTCCCATCTGATGTAGTGGAGAATAGTGTGTGTGAAATGTTACGTTGGCGTAGTAATACTGGAAATGGTGGACGGTTTCAAGAGGCAATTGGTGGATGGCAGTACATTTACACCTTCGATACTGATGATAGTCTTTTAGCATTTGATGTGGAGGGTTATCAGAAGCAAGCTCCAACTCCTCAATGGGATTACACTCCACCATTAGATTATGCGGGCATTCGTTGGTGGGAAGATAATTATAAATCCACTTACTACCATCAGTTGAAAGAAGTTGTTCCACTGAAGAGGGGTGCATCAAAGAAGAGGAAGCGATCTAGTTGAGAGTTGTCATTTATTGCAAAGAGGAGAAGAGGAAGAGAAGAGTATTCCGTATATAGTAAGGGGGTACTAGGGTATAGGATTACAAATACATGTGTGGTTACAGACAGACTGACTTTAGTAAGTGGTAAGTGCATCAAAAGTGCTATTTTTAATAAGTGCTTCTAAATGCTTTTTAAAAAGTGCTATGTAAAATAAGCTGCACACCAATAGAAACATTACTGTTGTATCGCCAAAAGTCATAAAGTGCTCGGAAGAAGTTTTTAAAAAGTGCTAACTGATGGATTATCTGTCAGCCGGCCGCCTTTATAAAAAACCCCATTGGCCAGTACACTGGCCACTTTAGTACAAAAGTACGCAATACGGATACTTATCGGATACAAATATGGATATTATACCCATATATATGTCATTTGTATCCAAATTGGCTGGTTAAAGCACACACTGTTGGGTATTGGGTTGGTATATTTGTTGTTTGTTGGTCTGTTGGTGCTAGCTATATAACTATAGTTTCACTACACACTATACTGTGAGAGGAGCGAGGTTTGTCCGAAGGGTATTGTATGCTGCTGCCGAATACACTGAAGTCGATTTAACAGCCATATTTTAAATTTGTTCGATGAGAAGAATAGGCTGGTTTATTGCTAACAACCAAGAAATAAGAAAAGTGAAAGTCAGTACAACTAAACAATGGTAGAGACACGGGATGCAAAGAAGCGTAGAACAAATGGTGAAGAAGACGGTGGCAGTAGTATTGAAGCTGCTGCTGGCGGTGGTCATACACCGCATGGTTCTTCTAATGATGAAATAATGAAAATGGTAATATCCATGCAACAGTCCATCAAGTCTATGAAAAGTAGTATGAAGAAAACAGAGGCACGATGTAATAAACTACAGGAAGAGAATGATAATATCAACGATAAATTACATGAACTAACAGAGGATAATAAGTACATTGAAAGTAGATTGGAAAAGGTAGAAGATGAAAATTATAAATTGCATGACCTATTGAGTGAGATGAAGTCTGCCGATTGGAGTCGCAATTATACCATTGAAAACATCAAAAGTACTTTACAACAAACCAGGGAAGAAAAAGCTGAAGAAATTCATAAATTGGACAACCGTATGTGGAAGGCAGAGCTTGAATGCAAGCTTAATAAGCAATTAATTGAGCATGTACAAGAGAGAATGGAAACCAAAGTTGATGAAATTGATGATAAAATTAGGGAGGTAAAAGAGAACCTTGAGGAACACGAACAAGAAGATTCAAGCTACAGCATGAAATTAGATATCAATGGTATTTATCGTTCCCTATCGGATGTTAGATGTACATTGAAAGCGGCTACCCTTCATCAAAAGAGTCTAAGGGATAATAAAAGATGGGAGAATCCAGTACCTTGGATGAATTGGTATTCAAGGGGGTACAATCAACTGACAACTAACATTATGCATGCATTAGAAAAAGACATTAGAGGCCTTACTCGATACATGAGAGTGGATGGGGGAAGTGACGGGCAGATTGTCCTGAACTTTGACGATCTGCCTTTTCCTATACATTATGATGATATCATGTATCCACTATGGTTAGGTATGTGCAGCAGTATGTTATTTGTTTGTCTTCATCCACCTCTCACGATGTAAGAACTGATATCCCATTACCCGTATCATAGAATTTGCCTATGCACTTGAAGGTTACCGTTTCTTTGTGCATCAGTCAAGTCTAGTTGAGGTCGATCCATCACTTGAAATTAGTAGTATTCAACTACCAGAGGAAGTACTAGGCTTGTTAAAAGCTGCTCTGGATGGAAACCCATTTAAAAGTATCAGACTACGTCGAAACAATGGGGGTCGTGATATTGTCAACTTTGTCACAAATGTGGTGAAGAATAACTCTGAAATCAAAAAGCTCCATCTCATTGACAATCCTATCCATGAAGATGATTTCAATGCACTCACAAGTGTAGTGTCCAATTCATCTTTACACGAGATAAATTTTGAAGGCAGTTGTAGAAGACTGAGCTACAACAATATCACTACACTCTTCTCCCAGTGCACTAATCTGTGGGACATTGATCTTTCGGAAAATGCAATTACTACCAACGGGGACTCATTCTTGTCTAACTTCCTTGAGACAAACACGACCCTTCATCTTTTGAAATTAGGTTATAACAACCTCAACAATCATGATGCAATATCCATCGCAAGGGCACTTGTGACAAACAGAACTCTGATATTATTGAATCTCAGCGGAAACAACATTACACAAGATGGGAAGAACGCTTTACTTGAGACTGTTTTCAATACTTCATCCTTGAATGCGGCGAGTGACTCAAATCAAACTTGCCTTGTATTATGCGACTCTAATTGGATGAGACAATTCAACCATTCTAGCAATAAACTTTCTCATCGGAGGCAAAAGCTATATCATATTCTTTCCAAAAGGAATAGAGAGTCGAGTAATGTTGAACAACTAGACGAGAACCTATCTCGTGAGCATATTCCCACTTTACTAGAGTCGATTCAGGAATACTCGAATTTTATTGTTGATGATGATGTGGATGGTGAAAGATCAGATTCTGTTCCACCACTGTCCATCATGTATGAGGTATTGAGAGGCTGGAATATGCCAGTTTTATACGAGAGAGGTTCACCCAGTAGCATCGAGGCAAATGGAGATTGAATAGATGAAGCTCTGTGTTTAAGGAGCTGTATATTCATATCCTAAGTCTAACTTTAGTTTATTCATATGACATTAGACACTAGGGTATACACTGTTCCTCCTTGTCTAATCTAATGTAGTAGTACAGCTATGTTCTTCTGGCCAAGTTGATATGGCTAATCCTGAATCCCACACACCCTTAAGTGCACCATACTCGTCTTCATCTCCGGCAGCCCCGCTAACACCAATTGCCCCGATGACTTGACCATCTCCATTCCTCAACAATATACCACCAGGGAATGCAGCAAACTTGCCACTGATTGCCATGAAGGAGTTTAATTGAGCGATCTTTCCTGGATCGTTCTCTTTTGTATACTTATCACGGAATTCTCGAGAAGATACATTCAACGCCACACAAGTGTAAGCTTTTGCATAACTAAACTCTGGAAAAGCAGGACCGACACACCCATCCATCTTCTTTTGTACTATACATGAGTATATGAAATACAGATTCAGATCATGTTGTGGAATATATATGATATATCGTATGCTCAATAAGTACCATATACTACATCGTACTCACCTAATATGTTTGCATGTACATCAACAACTGTAACAACAACCGGTGCAAAGTTATTCCTTTTCACTGCTTCAATAACATAATTTGATAATGTATCAGCCACTTGTAAGTCCATCTGGGTTTCTTTTCCATTGTCCAATCCTTTCAAGTCTGATGAAATCTGTTCTAATGATTCAGCAATTGATGAGAATGATGTGGTGACACCATAGTTATCGTGTGGTGCATATGATGTAGGACCATTATTATCTAATCCTTTATGTGGATTGAAGTGTGGAAGTGAAACATATGCTCCTGTATATTGATATGAGGCGGAGAAGAGTAAAAGGTACAATTTTTGATTACACATCTTATCACACTTTTCAACTTGAACACATACTAAAGATGTAACATACCACTCTGCGGTGTCCATTTAACTTTTCTATATTTGTTTAAAGCCGTAGATGATGATAAATTAGAAGTATACGCTGTTGGCCTTGTTAGCAGATGATGTTGAACATTGAATGCATTTATTGCATATCTATTGTAGGATACCGATAAGGCTAGCAACTTCATTACTCTCATGTTGTTGAATACGACTAAGTAGGCAACAAAGACGTACAATAAGCTCCTCCAACACTAGCTTTATCCAATAGAGTGATAAATCCACCTCTCTCTTTGATTCGGGAAGGAAGAGTGAGATGATGGGGGGAGAGGGCGGGGAGAGAGAATAAAGATTTGGTATCCTTTCATTCAAGGAAAAAATCTGGACGATGCTTCAAATATTTGCAATAGCATAGCGTCGTCTTCCTAGGATATCTAATATCTTATCAATATCTACCATTGACCTCGAATGACAAGTTAGTGGCAGCGGTGTCCTTCTAAAATATCAGTGATCAATAGTGCAGAATTGAATCTGTTAGTAATACAACATATATCTTGACAGAGAATGATTATCAGATACATTATCCTTTCAACTCTTCTCATTGCTAGCAGCAATGTACAAGCATTCAGCTCTAGTAACAACGAGGCATTTCAACGAGCATTACTAGCAGAGAGATTAAACAACAATAATGCCAAAGTTAGTAGCACAGTTAATCCATTAGATGAAACATTTGATGATGACGAATACTGCGGATTTGAATACTGTTGGAATGATGATACTGCCAATAGTGATCCATACTCCTTTGTTGTACCAGTATTAGGTGATTTACACATCGATCCAAGAAAGATGGAAGATTATGAAACCGGTCGGGAGCATATTAAACGAGTTATAACTAAAGCCAAACAATCAATCGGAGATCGTGAAGATGAAGGTGTTGCAATTGTAAGCTTGGGAGATTTGGGAGAATCCAAGAATTGTGATCATAATGAGGACAACCCATTTGAACTATTCGCTGGTACTACTCAATGTCACGAATTGGCGGCCGACTTTTTAAATAGCTTTGATGTTCCGTATGAGGTAATTGGTGGTAATCATGATTTAGAGGGGATTGATGAGTTTGATACTGATTCAAAGAATCTACGACGTTTCCTACAAGCACATGGCAAGCCAACTCCACAGTTTTGTAGACAAGTTGCAGAAAAGACATTATTGGTTGGATTATGTAGTACTATATTTAGGGATGCAAAGTAGTGAGTATAACTTTTTGCTCACATCTTATGCACAAAACTTTATACTCACATCTTGTGTTTCTCTATTCCCCATGCTCTATTCTAACAGTACAAGTCATGAGGTTATTATTGATGATGAACAGATTAGATGGTTTGAGGATTTGGTAAAGAGTAAACCAGCTGACAAAGGATGGCGTATCTTTGTCTTCTCACATGCACCTCCCAATGGAAGTGGTATCCGAATCATCCAAGAGAATCATGTAGTAAATGGTTGTTGTTGGTTGAATCATAGTGATGAGAAGAACTGTCGAAAGTTTATTGAAATTGTAAGAGAGCATCGTTCTATTAAGGGTTGGTTCAGTGGCCACTTCCATTTAGGTCAAGATTATCAGGACAGCATTACCTTTCCAACAATCGATCCATCCGAGGGACCATATCCCAACCGTGGATCATGTGTCTTTGCTCAAACCTCTGTAATGCGGTCTGGCACATCTCGAGATGGACGCCAACAATCTCGTTTGTTACGGGGAACACAGGATGGCTTTGAGATATGCACAGTTGATCATAAAAATGATGGCAAGGTCCGCGTCGACGCTACCATTACATACCGTGATGATACACATGAAGTGGGAGTGTATGCACATGAGGATAAGGCATATGATCACGACAACTACTTTAAGGTCTATCAACCACAATTTGATGATCATGGATATGTATGTGACACAGATGAGGAAGAGATGTGTCTTATAACTCCAGATGGTGTAACTGAAACGACTGTGGCTTGGTGGAAGCTAAGTTGCGGAAGGGTATTAGGGATTGTAAACGGGATGATGCTCGAATATGATAAATCTACCTTGGCTCCATTAGGCTTGGTTGTATCCGGAGACATGTTAATTGGAAAGCAGGTAGCGATAGTTGACTCTGGATTAGAGGAATGTTTAATCAACTTTGAGGAAGATGGTATGGATGGTGCTGATTGTGCCGATGGAAGTGAGACTACCGATGATAGTCGAGAACAGGCTGTACTTGTATTTGACGATGACGGCGTAACAGTCGTTCAGCCAAACCCTGATGGATCGTATTGGCGTAAGATCGTTAGGAATAAGATTGCAAGAATGAAGGAGAAACGGAGAGAGAAGGCGGCCATTGACTTTGCCCTAGAACTACTACCAGTTAAAAGTGAAGAGGAAGCCAAGGAGAAGATTGTTAGTACATGGGGACCATACAAATCAACTAGTGGTGTTGCCAAGAGTACCGATGTGCCGGGGCAGACGATTCCGACAAAGGTATATACAAGATGAGAAGGATAGTATGAATATGAGGTCAAAAGATCAATAAGAGCAGCATATGAGGGAAAATGTAATACACCTAGTGTTGCAGTGTAAAGATTAGACTAGGATAAGATAAAGAAATATGTGCGATATGCAATAGTGTTGATAGATATTCTAGGATGCTAGCAGGGGAGGACAGCGGAGAGTAGTATCTATTTCTACTCAGAAACGTTTTCTTCTTAAGAGAAAATTATGAAGAAAAGAAATGCAGAAAAATGACTCATAAAAAATTGAAAGCATCTGCTATGAGCTATTGTACCCTCTTAGTACATGGCGGCGGCATGGCGAGATAGAGTATGAATATACCACAAGATAGGAGTAGTCCATTGGGCGTAGATGAACTCTCATCAGACGGCGGTCTGAGACGCCGCAAAATTGCAAAAGACAACAATGATGAACCACCAGCCCAACTATTCAACAAAGAACAATTAGCAAAGCCAACAATATCATCCGGAGTAACATTCTATCCACCCTCCAAAAAGTATTGGCGTATTAATCAAAAATGGTATGATTTTGCTAACTTTCTACATAAACATCCAGGCGGTGCAGAAGTATTGATACTAAGTAGAGATCGATTTGAAGATTCTACATATATATTTGAATCACATCATTTAAATTATAAGAAAGTTAGAAAGATTATTGCAAAGTATGAAGTTGATGAAAGTGTAGTATTGAAGAATGGTGGTGTGTATGTTAGACCTAATAATACTAGTGATGCGGCTGGTAAACATACAGTACAAAGTACAACACCAAAATTATTAAATGATACAGCCTTCTATTCAGTAATGCGAACACGTGTACATGAGTATTTAAAATCAATCAACCATAAAGACGGTGGACCAACAATACAATGCAAAATTTACTTTTGGATTACATTCATATCCTGGATATGCTCATTTACATGGTTAGTTCAATCGGCATCAATATTATCAGCAATAACAACTGGATTTACAGCAAGTTGGTTAGGTGCATTTGGACATAACTTTGTACATCAACCAAAGTATAAGTTTTGGGCATATTTATCATTAGATACGATTGGTTTCGCAAGTGACGCGTGGTTCCGTGAACATAACTTACAACATCACATGTATACTAATACTCCGTGGGATAATCACTTTGAGGGATCAGCGCCATGGTTAATTACCGATCCAACAATTAAACGGAACTTTATACAAAAGTATGTTATGCCATATATTAATCCAATATTATTGTCGTTTGGTTTGTATACCAATTATTTGATTAATATTATTGAGATATTGAAAGGTAATGATAAGTTTACATTGTGGAGATTATGTCTACCATTCGAAATTGGTATAATGATATATACACATGGTATAATCCGTGGTGGATTGTTAATGTACCTATCACATGCCATATTAGGCGTGTATTACTTTACAATGGCATTAATGAATCATAATGCAGAACATTGTTTGAATGTTAAAAAACGAAACGCAGCCAAAGATTGGGGTGAGGCACAGTTAATATCAAGTGCTGATTGGGGTGTGGGTATGTCATTTTATACAGCTATTATATACCTGTGGTTGAATTATCATACCGTGCATCATTTATTTCCCTTGGTGGATTTTAGTCATCATCCCACGATACAAGAAATATTACTAAAGACTTGTGAGGAATTTGAGTTGGAATACATTGTCAAGAGTCCTATTGAGATATATAAGGAAATGGTCAAGACGTTTAGTTCACCAACGTCTTTGATGCAGGAGATTCGTGTGTATGGTGGCGGATTGTAAGGTGTGTGTTTGTATGATAAGTGTTGTGTTTGAGTTGGTAGAAAAGTAGATGATTCACAATAAATTTTATGTAAATAGAGGATTGCCTAGACACTCGACTGCATTATATCATTGATACTTACTAGAGCTGGGTCAAGAGAGCTTTTGATTTCAGAACTCGTTTAGATTGTGTTATCCTGTGACATTTTGAGAGCTCGATTGGCGGTGGTCCTTTTTTGTTAACAAAAAAAATGACGCTGACATTTGACGCTGACGAGTGATGAGTAAGTTGAGTGTTGTTGTTGTATATGAGAGTTAAGGTTTAAAGTGTAGATATACCGCTATTGGTACACATATCATGCTCTTCAACTTCTCGACAATATGTCGTCAGCAGCGGCTGATATCTCAACGTGTTCTGACTAAGACAACACATAACACAAATCACACAAGAACAATCAATGGTACACGTCGATTTCTATCCAGCAGTAGTAGCTCAAAGTCAACAAACACAACTAAATGGGCATTGGGAATAGTCGGTGGAGGTACAGTACTAACAATTGGAACAGTAGCATATATAAACAATCATGTTGGTGGTTCAGAAGGATTGCAACGTACAACTAATTTCTACTCACTAGCCATACCAAAATATATTGAATATCGTTATCACATGATACGAGAATCTCCCGATGAAGTTTGGGATAAGTTACATGAAGAAACTAGTAAACTGGGGTTAGATAAGATTATGGAATTACAAGGGTTTTATGTAAAGAGGTAAGCTCTTATGTTGTATTTTGTTTGTTGTGCTGTGCATATCATATGTTCATTGCTAACGAACTCTTCAGTGGTCAGATGGCGGCAGCTAATATTGGTAATGCCTTCCCATTGATATGGCAAGAAACAATGGCACCATTGCAAGATGAATGTCCAGTCAGACCGTTTGAGGTTGTTAAATCAATTATCGAATCAGAGTATGGAAAGAGTATTAATGAGGTATTTGCAACCTTTGAGGAAACTCCACTGGGTGCAGCTAGTATTGGTCAGGTTCATCGTGCAACATTAAATAAAGATGGTAGTAATGTAGTAGTCAAAGTAATGTATCCCGGCGTGGAAGATGTATTCAGAGGAGATGTTCGTACAATCAAAATGTTCTGTCAACTTGCCCAGCCGGTCCATGTCCCTCCATTAATTGAGATTGAAAAGCAATTCATGACGGAGTTTGATTATCGTAGAGAGAGTGAACAACTAGACAAAGTACGGAACAATATGATAAAAGCGAACATATCCGGTGACGATGCAGCACAGATGTGTATGATTCCCAAACCATATCTAGATCTATGCACGAAACGGGTATTAGTTATGGAAGAGTTAAAGGGAAACAAGTTGGTTGTGGAATTAAAGAAGGATATGAAACGACAAATGAATCGAATGGAGAAATCATTAGAAAAGTTTGGTGATGAAGAAACAATGGAGAAAAGCTTTACCAAGGAATTTAGTCTAGGTGAGAATGGGCCGTCTGCGCAAGAGTATGATACCTTCATTCGACTTCTAGATGCCAAGCGGAGAATGAGTAATGTGTACTCGACGTTGTACAATGTCAGTCTAGGATGGCTTCCAGGTATAAAGAAGAAGGAATATGAAGGCAAATCTGTTTTACCTATTAATCATGCAAAAATTATTGATGAGTTGCTGTACATCCACGGTCATCAGGTTCTCGTGGATGGTGTGTTCAACGGCGATCCTCAGTGAGTAGATGATGTGATTTGTATGTTTATGCTTGGTGGCATCCATTCTCACTCATCTATGTTCAATCTAACCTCAATTTAGCCCCGGTAACATCCTTCTACTGGGAGTTGAAGAGGGGAAACACAAGCTTGGACTCATCGATTACGGACAGGTCAAAGTATTAACAAAAGAAGAGAGACTTCTATTTTGCAAGCTCATCATTGCCCTTGCTGATGATAACAAAGAAGAGATATGTAACCTATTGGAAGAAGCAGGTTATAGATCACAACGAATGGACAAGGATATCATGTATAAGTTTGCTAGAGTTGCTTATGATGAAGACAATGAGGAGCTAACTGAGGGCACGCACATCCAATTGTACATGGAAGAACTGCATAACAAAGATCCAGTTCATCATTTGCCCCAGCAGTACATCATGGCTTCTAGAGTATCGATTCTACTTAGAGGACTTGGCCATGCAGTCCATCAAAGCCGTAGCGTTGCCAAAGCATGGAAAGAGATTGCAGTAAAGGCTCTCGAGGAAGAGGAAAAGAATTAGAGATGTATAATTCATAAACTAAAGTTATGCTTGACACTACCATTGTTTGATCCTTTACAGTGGTGTCTACGAACCCCCTCCTCGAGGCGAGACTCCAGTTTACAACCCCCAGGGAGTATAGTTGTTACGGGCACAGTTCGGCAGACATCACCACTGTACTAGCTGTCGTCGTCATCATCTTTCTTCTCTTCATCATCCGAGTCAAACATGTTAGCCTGATTGAATATGTGACGAAGCTTCTCTTCAAACTCCTCCTGCAACTTCTTTGCCTCCTCTTTTCTTGTGGTGCATATATTATGATACTCTTTTTCATTTGGAGGGTGTAAAGTAAAGCTGTTGAAGAAACCTTGGCCATATCCTTCCAACTCTTGCAACTCCTCTTTGTACTCCTCGAAACCATCATCACCATCTAGTGGTTCCTCGTCCATCCAATTGATATCACAACTCTGTTCTTCATATCCAGAAAGGTCATTAGTCCACCTCCAGCCAATTCGAGACCCAACTTTGACCATTTCAACTACTAATGGAGGCAGAGGGCCATATTCCATACCCTCATATCGATCAGCGGAGTCATCAGCAAGTCCAACAGTCATGTAGGGATATTCTACCCGCTTTGTTAGGAGACGAAGTACACCGACAAAGTCTTGAGCTTGATCGATACGTTCCAAAACTTTGGGTAGATGAAGAGATTCCAACTTGGAAAAGTGCTTCTCCGGATCCAACTGACGTATACTATCACAATCAACATTTGATGCATCCAAATCTTCCAGGTTTGGAAAACAAGCCAACGACATGATATCTCCCTTTATTCCATCACACTTAGCAATGGTCAGTTCCCTCAGCGTATCTTTTAGGATGCAAAGACTCTTGATGTCTCCACTAACCCCAGCGTTGTTTTCACAGTGCAATTCTTCAAGCATTGGCAACCCAGATAACATATCAAGGTCCCATATCAAATCATTACAATTGAAGATACTCAAGTCACGAAGATTTGGCAAGTTAAAGATGCATTTATACTTTCCATTTAGTGGTGCATCCTCGATGATTAGGTTCCGAAGGTACTTGAAGTTTGTAATGATATTAACATCAAATGAAATGTATCTCCTTTTACTGCAGTTATTAGCATGAGGATTGGGATCAATCCCATCCATAAACTTTGCCAATGGCGGAAGTTCAGATTGAGGCAGAAACAAGTTAGCCTTTCTAATCCCTTCCTCATTTTGTTGTTCAAATGCACTCAAATGAATCTGTTGTAACTTTGGTAATGCCATCTTTAATACTTCCAATGCTGCATAACTACTACCACTACATACATTAAACTGAAAACTCTCTTCCAAATCATCTTCCTTTCGAGGTATAATATATCCACATTCATCTAATGTAACTTTCGGTTCATATGAGGGCGGAACTAAAGTTTCTGTGGCTGCATCTCTCCACTTTTTACAGACACGTACACGTAGTATATCTTTCCAATCTAGAAATCCGAATATACTGGGGAGGATGTTGATGGTTAGAAGATCTGCTTCTGATGGTGCAGGTGATTGAGGGAGGGGTGATTTGTTTGTTGTAGTGTCCATCATATGTGGTAGTATGTGATGCTTATATACTGCGGGTTGTATTGTATATAAGTATACCTATTACACGTGAGTAAAAGAAAAGAAAGGATATGCTCCCTCACATATTATTGCAACCCATGCTCCTCTAATAATCGTATGATTTTGATCCTCGACACATCTAAATAAAACGAATATCTCTGTCACAAATGTTGCCCTTTGCCGACTTATCATACCCTCTACCCTATAACAAGAGCATCATACATAATTATCCTATATCAGCGGCTAAACCTCACCTTAAAAGAGAACTAAAACCTACCTACAAAGTAATATCGTAACCTAGGTACCACTTAACCACTTACAAAAAGAGTGAAAGATCTCGTTCGTAACATTTTACATATTTACGCATAGTATTGCACGAAAAGACCGGTCTAATATAATTCGCCAAGTATGCAATTGCTCAAAGTATGCAACCGGTTTTGTATGAAATCTTCGACTTATTACACCGAAATGGGAACAAAGATCTTGTCCTGACCCAATATTAGTTTCATATGGTCAGCGAATGAACCGATATTATGGTAATCGATATAGACTTGTCAGTAGTGAACCATTGATAACGGTGTAGAAGGTATGTGTTATGATTGATGTGCTCATATGATATGATTGTTTGACTATGATAATAAGTTATGTGTTGTTATCGATGTGTCATAATATGACCTTTGCAGTGCACAAAAGATATCCATATATCTAATCACACGACCAAAGGGGAATGATATAGCTACATAATAACTGAATTACAACCTAATCTTCTCTCCCTTTTCTAATCATAGACATATTCTCATTATCAAGTGAAATAGTTATAGAGTGAACCACATCATCAACAAAATGTCAACAAAGAAGAAGGCGAAGGGAAAGGAACGTAAGGCAAGGAAGGCAGCTAACACGAAACAATCAAATGGCAGTAAAGATGGTTGGGAAAGTTTAGCACGGTGGGGTGAAGAGACTACTACTGTACTATGTAATCATGGTGCAATGTTTCCACCCAAAGAACATGTCGTGCATAAGTTTTTGGATTCATTTGCGGAGGCAACATCTGAGTTTTCTAAAGAGACAGGGATGGATTTGATGAGATTCTTCGATCAATCCTGCAACAAAACATATCCTAGCGTGTGGCGTGATCCAAATCAAAGGAAGATGCTCATCAGCATCCTTTTGAGCATGGGAACAAATGCACTTTTGATTGGAGGGAGAAGGAGTGACATGATAAGGGCTAAGGTATTTATTAGTACCATATTGCTGCTAGAGCATTTTGAAGTGAAAGGTGACTTTGGTCTAGCAATGGTCTCTTCTATGCAAACCGCTAAAGATACTACTCATGGAGAGGAAAGGGAATTGTTACGTTTCTTCTCGAAGAGAATTAGCTGTTCATGTTTGAAAGATAAGTATTCTGATGCCAAAGAAAGTCAACAGAAAATGGGTATCTGTGATAGATGCCAGGTGAAATTGGAACGAAAATCCTTGATGTTATGCAGTCGTTGCAAATCAATTCAATATTGCAGTGTCGAATGTCAGCATGCTGATTGGTCTAATCACAAGAAATTGTGTACCATTTTTAGCATGCATTCGGGGAATACCAGAGATGAAACTCAAGTTCTATTTAAAGAGGGTCTCCTGTTCATGCTTGAAGAAAGAGTATTCCAAAGCAAAGAAAACACAATCTAAGGAGGGTTGTTGCAGTTACTGTAGACAGAAGCAGGCTTGGAATACTCTCATGGTATGTAACCAATGTAAGATTGAGCAGTATTGTAGCAGAGCTTGCCAGAAGGCACACTGGCCTATCCACAAAAAGACATGTCATATCACAACTGTAATCAATCATTTGAGTTAAGGTGGTATGCAAGTAGAGAATCGGCTGTGGCGGTGCTCATATCATACTTCAATATTATAGAAAAAGAGAATAAACTAGGATTAACATCGACTCTGTTATGATTTAAAGTCCCCTAAACATACCATAATACCGCCGACACTCCTCATCACTAGTCTCAACACATAAACAGATCTACCTCCTACCACGTCCTTTACCACGTCCACCCTTACCACCAAACCTTTGTCTCTTATTATTCCTTGCATTCATCCTCTTCTCCTCTTCGCGCATTCTTTTCCTGTTGTTCAAAAAGATATTAAACTCCTTCCAATACTCTTCTTCCTTCTCACCTTCCAAAATCACAGCACTTTCAACCTTTTCATTTGCAATTGTAATCGTTCCATCAGTCAACTTATCAACCAACTCCTTCATTTCGGTAGGCTTGGGTTCAGTTAAACGTAAGTTACCAGTAGTGGCTCCACGATTATAATCAACATACAATCCCGATGTTTTAACATCAGTAGAAACACCCAATGTTTCAGAAACAGCCTCACGGATTGATTCACGATCACAGGTAGTAGTTGATAATCCAGTTAAGGTAATCACACATCCTTTCGACCATTCTAATTTGATTGGTTCAAATTTCACTTCCTCTTCTTCCTCTTCTGGCTCTTCGTCATCACGAGAACGTTTCTTCTTATCACTAAACATACGATGGGGTTTCATCTTTTCAATAACTAACTTGTTCCCCTTGATTTCTAATATCTTGTTTGGTTCCTTCTTCTCTTCCCCATCCCCTTCACCTCCTTCGGCAACTAACAAATCTTTACAGGCAGCAATCATACCATCTTCATTCTCAAATTCAATTAGTGCCGCACCTAATGGATAGCTCTCGCCACTCTTCAATCCACGTTGACTAGGACTAGTGTATGAACTTAGCTGCTCATCACTCGATGATGTATTATTCTTACGAGCATACTTCAATTGGATGATACCAATATTACCATATGGTGAGAATAGTTCTGATAGTTCATCTCGAGTTACTGCATATCGTGGACGGAATGGCTCTTCCTCCTTGGTATCCTCTGATTTATCCTCACCTTCCGTCTCCTTGGGAGGCTCAGTAAGAGGAACATTCTTAACATATAAACTTAATGACGATCCATCACCCATAGTCTTATAATCAAATGGTATAACTCGACTAATACTTTCACTTTCTTCATTATACTTAATCAACTCTTTCAATGCATCACTTTGAGCTGCCTTGATTAATAGTGCTTTATCTGTTGAGATACTTTTTAATGTATTAAACTTTAGTAATTGGTCAAGGGGTAAGGATGCATTGGTTGATGTTTGAAGTTGTGAACGCATCCATTTATCTTGTCGTAGATTTGCATTAGAGAAGAAGAATTGCAATCGCTCTGTTACGGCGGAGATTAGCTTTGCTTCATCATCAGCAGCGGTGGAAATTGGGATGGGGTTAGCAGGAGTAGCGTCCGTCATGGTATTAGGGGTAGATGTAGGACGATTAGGTAGTCTGCGGCAGGGAGATAATAGAGGAGTGGAGACTATCAATGATAGCGGCAGAAGTACCTCAAAAGAGATATTTTTCACATAATTTTTGTGGAGCAAGATACGGCTGTCACATGACCACACCAGTTGACGATCTTTATTGCAAGCCGGCCTTTAACATTTCTAATGGCGACGATTCCTTTGAGGCATGCTGTATACTTACATATATTCTATAATCAAAGTATAATAACGCATATCTTCAGAGGATACCAAAAGGTGCAAAGTATGAAGGATCTGTATCAAAATCAATGTATGTCTAGCATGATGCCGATTTAGATTACATATATGTTGTTTCTATTTCTATACTTGCTTTTTACCTCTTCATATTCATACAATATACACACTCTATCTCATCCTCATAAGTTTTTGTATTACCTGCTCCAAGGTCCTCCTAAAATGATATCGTCTCCATCTCCACTCATTTATACTACTCTTCTCCACTCTGTACTTTAACTTTAACTTGCCCATACTCTAACTGAATGATCCACTACCTGCCTTTGGATGCTTTTGCTTTCCCTGTTTGTGAACCTTCCTTTTTGCTGGACTTGCTATTACTGAATGATTGACTGCCAATACCCGCCTTTGATTTCGAACATTTCACTTTCCCAGTTTTAGACTTTGTCTTTTTGCTAGACTTACTAGTTCGAAGTTTTCCCACAGATGGTTTACTAGATGAGGGTTGTCCAGAAGGTTCGTCGGACGGGCTTGATGACGGCTGACTCGAAGGACGTGTAGACGATGATGGCATATTAGATTCAGAAGGATTCAGACTAGGTTGACTCGATAATGAAGGGTTTGTGGACAATGAAGGTTCAATAGACGGTTGAGATGTAGAAGGTTCAATGGACGGTTGAGATGTAGGAGACTGTGTAGGCGACTTTGAGGGCTCTTGTGTTGGCTTCCGTGTGGGACTTTTAGTATAGTCTTCTTCTTTGATCTTGTCTTGCACATTTTCGATTTGTTTTGTAACAACAATAGCCGCCGCAGCTGTTGCAAGGCCTTTCTGGATTACTACTCCTGTTTTGGAAGCTACTGCTACTGCCGCTTTGGCCTTGGCAGCTACTACCCCCAACTTGACCGCTGCTAATATTAGAGGCAAAACTAGTCGTCTCCGGCTCTGACCGCCATTGCAGCTTGCCAGTGAATCAGATAAGACAAGTGACGCTCCAATCCTGTCGACAATCAATCCAAACAGTCGAACGATTGATGATTCCCATTCGTCGTCACCGCCGTCATCGTTCTCCAAATCGATTCCAAGTATGATGTCGATTAAATCATTATCAAATGAAATATCTGCAGCAAGACATGGTCCGTACTTCTCTCCAAACACTTTTTTATACTTGTACTGGCATTCGTCGCTACTTTCTTCAAGCAAGATTGGTATCACTGAATCCAAAACAATATCAACAACTTCCTTCACTATAGGAAAGATTGCAGAACATTCATCTAGATCTTCTCCCCGATCACGACATGATTCTAGATAATTGGTGCTCATGAGTTCCTTGAGAATGAACCTCGTTGTTAAATCATTATCGTCACCGTAATCGCGTTTGAATTCATCAACAAGGCAAGCTAACTGATCATCCGGTTTGCCATCTGATTGGATGAAATCGCCAACATGTTTTTCATCAGTGTTGAGAAATCTTTCGATGAAGTCGATGTCGATATCTTCTTCTTTACATAATAATGAGTCTGAAACTGATAGTCGAAGAGTGCCATCTCCTGTTATAATACTCTCTTCCTCCTGCCAGGAGAATGAAGAAACATTACCACTATCCTCCGCCCTATTGACATTGGTGCCTTCATCAGCAACAGTAGTAGATGATTTGTCTGCTTCAAAGCTCTCGTCCTCCTGCCAGAAGAATGAAGATATACTGTTCCAATTGATACCTTTCACTGCGGTCGTATCTGCAGCAGTATCAGTAGAATCTTTCACCGCAGCAAATACCGGTGGGATAATTGTCGATGTTGTAGATAGAAGAGCAAGGAGTGTTTTAGTTGGAGCTCTCATTATTATCAGGATTTTACGCTGTTGCAAGCGAAGAGAAGCTGCAGAAGAGTTGTTTGTCGTTTCTACTCTGATGATGGCTGAGATAGTGTACTGGTTTATTCTGTTACCATGCGGTGCCTCTGAAGGTATGTAAATGTATTGCAAATTGGAATGAGGGGTGGCGGCAAGTTTTAATGTGAGTCGGCGGGAGACATGAGATACCAAATGGTATCTTTGTCCTGATTGTGTGATAAATGATAAAGGATGGGCTCGCTTCTGTGCTTGGCAGCTAGAGTATTTAGCAATATCATTAGCCACTTCATATTGCCAGTGTATTACCATGTAATGCATATTAAGTAGGTATAACACATACATATCTGCCAAGGATACCAACTCGAGTTAACGAGTTATTTCTAGATGATTCCTTTGACTTTGAGGCAAGCTGTATTAAATTTTACTTATTCTAGTATATGTCCTGTGTACTAAGTGTAGCACAATCTTCAGAGGATACCAAGAGTGAAACTATGAGGCGAGGATATTCGACGATATGTACATGTCCTAGCAGTATTCATGATTACATTTTGTTGTTTCTATTTCCATGACTGTTAAAGATATGTTATTAGTATTCAAGACAGTCATTGTCTGTTAAGACTTGTATCAGTTCATCTCTTAACAGTCCTACTTCGCCATTATTTTCAGCTGCACATGTTATAATCATATCTCTACTTGATATGGTAGCTCTGGAACCATCAAAGTTACTCACTAGCCCTCCACTCTCTTCAACTATCACCATTCCTGCAGCTATATCCCATGCATTTAGGTCCCAGCTAAAATATGAACTGAATGAAGATTGTGCTACCCAGGCCATTGCTTGAGAGGCACATGCTACCATTCTCAAGCCTCGTACTTTTGTTGCTAGTGCAGTAACAGCTCGAGAAGATACAAGTAATGTACTTTCTTTTGAGATTGGGAAGCCGACATTGATTAGTGATTGGTTGAGTACTGATGTTCGTGGTTGTTGTTCATTATTTGGTTTTGGATTGATCCGTTTATTATTCAAATAACATCCTCTCCCTCTTACTGCAGACGTCATCTCGCCTAATGCTGGATTGTATATACAGCCGGCTACTACTTCCAAGCTACTAAGAGATATGACTCCAATGCTCATTGCATAGATAGGTAACCCTGCTTGAAAGTTTGTCGTACCATCTAAAAAGAAGAAGCAGAGTCGGATACATATCAACAACGATGAGGATATACACAAATACACGAAACAAAGAGCCTATATGTATCATTCACAACGAAAGAGATATTTGTAACACAACAACTTACCGATAGGATCAACAACAAACAGCAGTCTATCCTCCTCTTTGTCATCCTCAATGTGTATACCCAGCGCATTGCTTAAAGCATCAGCACTAGCAGTACTACTGTCACCACTCAAATCTATACCTTCTTCGCCCAAAAACATATCATTCGGAAAATCTTTTAGTATGATATCTTTTATGAGAGTTTGACATGCAACATCACTTTCAGTAACCAAGTCTCTTGTATTGGCTTTTGTATCTTTAACTGCAATCTTCCCTGCTGTTGATAATGCTATTTCACCTGCTGAATGTGCCGCTCTTTCTATTGTATGCAATACATGTTCAAGATCGCGATTGCAGTTTATCGTATCGATACTATCTTTGTTGTCATCGCTATCAAGTTGTGTGTAAATGTATGTATCTTCTTTACTTTTACTGCTTTGTAGTTGAGTAACTGAACTATCATATCGTTGACAATAACTGCATAATCTATGATGTATCGATGACGCTCTTTCTCTACTATGCAGCAGACTATTGTGATGTTGATGATTTTGATACACAGACGATGGTATTTGAAGCTGAAATGCAATCACCACCGCCGTCCTTAAAATTACAATGCCGTATATTGCAACAACAAAAAGATATAGATGGTGATGCTTTGGCATACTTCCTGTTAACACAATACACTCCACTACAACAAACCCACTCTCAACACAGAAGTGCCATCACAATTGGCGATACAACGACTTGGTGAAAGATGCTTTACTTTACTCTCAATTAGTAGTGGCCACAAATGCGCCGTATATTGGCTACCCTTTTCTCTGCTACACTGATCCGACGTTCATCTTCTTTATATTCTTCTTCTAGTATTCAATCATCTGTATCGTTTATCACAATGGCAAAAACTACTAAGCGTCAATCATCAATGGCCGCAACCTCAAAATTAGTCGGTGCACCCAAATTAAACCATTATACACGTCCAGGAGTAGAAGCAGCAGCACAACTAGCATCACTACAACCGATATCAAATCATGTAGTTAAATGGGAACGTGCCTCTAATCAGTATGATAAAATGTTAAAGGCCAAAGGCGGTTCAAAACTCGTGAAATTAGATAAGCAAATTAATGTCATTGCAAACACATGGTCAACTGAGTCAACAACTAATAACGATGCACACCTAACAAAGGAACAATTATTGGACAATATAATTCAATGGAAATTTACAATTGGTAAACCCCGCAACGCATTAAAACCACTATTGCAATCTAATACTGATGAGTCAGTTATTAAAGCTACCAAGTTGGCGTTTGAAGTAGCTGATACAATATCAATGTATGGCACAAGTGATGATTATGATTATACACAAAAACTTACGACGGCAATGAATCACATTTGTGAATTGAATGGTATAGGACCAGCGACTGCATCGGCTATATTATGTTTATACCGGCCGGGTATATTTGCATTCATGCATGATGAGGTGATTGAAGCTTTATATGAAGCAAAAAGAGGTTATACATTAAAGATATATCTAGCAGTGAATGATCGATGTAGGGAGATTGCATATGAGTTGAATATGGCTAATGGAAGTAAAAAATCAGCAGAATGGACTCCTTGTAGAGTTGGAAAGACGCTATGGACAATGGCTGCGATGTCAGCAACTGGTGATGAAGATGGTCTATCTTCAATCTTTGACGTCAATGACAAAACACTCCCAGCATGTGTATCGGTTGAAGAAGTAGATTGCAAACCATCAAGTTCTAAAAAGACAAGGAAAACTAATACACGTGGTGGTGCAATTGAAGAAAGGAAAAGGGCATTTGGGAAGAGGGGATAGACTAGAGTACAAATGGAGCTAGTTTAAAAGTACAGCAACACATTGACAGCAAACAATACATATACTTCATACATGTAACTTTCTTTTCCTCACATGAATGTCTTTTTGAAGAATTGTTGAAACCTCTTCAGTTTGTGACTTTCACTAACTGCTTGGTTACTTGCATCCGTGTAAGTATCCACTAATCCATCAAGGCCCGTCGCCTCAGTTGCACTCTCAATTAAACTATCTTTTAATGGATCTATGACGAAGTTGTTAGCCGCATCCTTAACATAATGAGCTCCTACCTGACCCAAACCATACACAATTGCCAGTATTGTAGAACAGTCTACACCCGGTGCAATGTCAATTGTACTTTCGCTACCACTACCCAATACTGCCGTTTGTATTAATGCCTTGGTTGTTTTAGCTACCTGTGCTATTACCTCATCGTTATTATTTCGGATTGTGAATGTACGTTCCATCATATCGGCGACTATTTCATATTCCTCATCACCATCAGATCCTCTTCCCACCTCGAAATGTGGACGCATCGATTGTGTTGATAGTTTACTCTTCTTCCCGATGTTCATTATGATTGCATCATCTCCTTGGCCATTCATTTTCTTAATAAACTGTCTTCCATGTCGTGATAAAGCTTTTGGACGTATTTTAAAACTAGACATTGAACCATGTCTTGCAGTAACATCACAAGAGCTCTCCCATTCGCCATATGAATGCTTCTGATACTTATCTCCAGTATTTCCCAATCCAAGTGGATCTAATGTTTCATATGGATTCTTACCAGGATGATGTGATACTAATACTACTTTACCTGTATCCATATCTAGTATACGAACATCATCTTTTGATAAATGGCAAGATTTCATAATGTATCGTTTTGTTTTATCAAAGTATGTTCCTTTCATTTTGATACCATCTTCTTTTGATTGTGGTACAAGATTTGGTATTGGATCACCAATGGCAAACTCAACAACAAAGTTTGGATCTGAGATCAGTTCTTGCATTTCTGCAGTCATTGGTACATTATCGAGTTTTGACGTCATGATATAATCAACCAGAAGAAGGGCTGATAAAAGAAAGATACTTATCAATATCTTTTGCAATGACTACTGATTAGGAAGGAGGATCTCTAGAGCAAGCCTCTGTGCCAATATCAAAACAATGACCAATCTAGATGAGGAAGAGCACTGTACCACGATATCTCTATTGCAATAGCCGCCCTATGCCAAACAATACAACCAACACTCAACTCAAGCACTAACTTTTCAACTCAAAAATGTAAGCCGGTATCCCCAAAACAAACTTCTACAAACTTCTTATTGCAAACAACTCAAACAACATTATTTTATATTATAGGTGTCTTTATCCTCAATACATCATGTCAAACCTATCAGCAGAATGGCAAGCTATGGCAAAATTGGTGAGCCAATTTTATGCCAAGGCCGATGCAGGTGAGTTTTTTTCGATAGTCGTATCATGTTCAATATGTGCTGTGACATGAAATTGTTGTATGGTTGTTGGCATTTGATGTTGGTATTGGCTATTGTGCTTCAGCTATTGTATATTATTTGTATATACCGGTGGCTGCTGGTTTAATATAAAGTGTTAAATCTTTCGTCGATTATCATGAGATTTTGAGTTATGGTGCCTGGGTTATATGATATGACATATTTACTTATAAATTGTAAAATGATGCACCTTTATATTATACTCATATCATATACTCATAAATCATACTAACCATTTAACAACACACGAAAACAATATAAAATTACAGAACCATTCCGTGATCCAGTAGACTGGGAAGCCCTGGGTTTATTCGATTATCCCCAAGTTATTAAGAAGCCGATGGATTTGGCACTCGTCAAGAAAAAGATAAATGAAGGAAAATACAAATCAATACATGATGCTGCCGATGACGTTCGTATGATTTGGAAGAATTGTATGACGTATAATGCCGATGGGAGTGATTTTTACAATCTGGCACAGGTGAGTGGTTGTGTTGTGGTATTATTTAAAGTTTATGTTTAGTGCACATCTTATGTTCACATTTATCACACATACCACGTGCTTTATACTCTAATAGACAATGGCCAAGAAGTTTGAAGAAAAGTTTGAAAAGTTATGTGCCCAAAATGATGTAGGAGGATATACCGGAGAGGGTGGTAATGCCGAGGAACCAACTATCGAAGATAAACGTTTATTTGCTAAATCGTTATACAAATTATCCAAGGAGGAATTGGGTAATGTTATTACAGACCTTGAAACGAAATGTCCCAAGGCATTGATTAAAAATTCGGCAGAAGATGAAGTTGAGATTAATGTTGATACTATTAGTGCCGCGGCATTTAGGGAGGTTGAGCAGTATGTTACTAGTTGTGGTGCCAGTACTGGTAAGAAGAAGAAGGGAGCTAAAAGAGCTAGGACGTAATAGGTTTTTTATATGTGTAAGCAGCAGAAGAGGCGTGTGCTTTCATAATACATGTTGGATTAATTGAGGGATATCTAGCTGTGAGAAGGGGGTTTCTTTAGTGACCAAATCTTATCAGCCATTTTCATTTAAATTAAGTACATCATTACTTATTGTATCTGATCTGATCACACTCTACTATTAATTTTACAATATCCTACGTTTGTCCGAAATGACCATAAACTAACTATACAAGCATCATATCCGACGATACACACCAACAACCTACTGAGCCACTGTGTCATCTTCAAATACAATTGGATCTGCGCCGATCGTGCCGATTAATTCCTTCAAATACTCATCAGTCATCACACGGGCAAGTTCCTGTTGAGCATCACTCAACTTCTTGTGAATACCAAGCCTAGCAGCTTCATCGGTGTACCCAGGCTTCTCCAAAAAGTCTTGAAGAGCATTGATGTGGCGCTTGCACAGAGAGATATCCCGCTGCTGCTTGATAACAAGCCTCTCCTTATACCAGTCGGACTTGATTAATGACTCTCGGGTGAACATATTACGGATCTTGGAATCATGAATCGATATTCCATCGTAGTGATCATATGCCATGATATGAAGGAGAGCCTTGAGAGGTGGACAGGCATACTTAATTGTGTCATCCTTGAAGTAATTTAAGGCTGACTTCCTCTCTGCTTCGACGAGATTACCAATTCCATCAACAAACACTTCCATTGATTGTAGTTCAGGTTTGAGCATCTCCTCGTTAATGGCAGCGGCCGGGTTATCGAAAATACGTCCAAAGTAATGACTAACAAATTTGCCTTGGTTATAAGTTGAGAAGGGAAGTGGGGTTACGTTAGTTGGAGAACACAAAATATCAGAATATATCAGCACATAATCTTACTTGTGATACGATATCCAAGGCGGCTAGCCAAGACAGTTTGTTTTCCTTGAGAGTTGTCGAGCTCAAAATCTTTCAACTTCTCAAGCTCTCCATTGTTAATGAGCTGTTGGGGATCACGCTCCTCTGGAGTCATGCGACACCATACCTCGGGAATCAACAAGCTGATATCATGATCAACTTTATAGTTCGACCCGATGTATCCTGCCGCCGAAGAGAATCCTCCGTAACCACAAAGAATCATTGATACTAATGCATTATTCAGATCAGCTGTCGCATTGATCGCATTAAAGGGTCCCTTCGTCAAGGCTCCTTCACTACCGGCACCCGTAGTGGAAGGGCTCTTGCCAGTTACCGAGCATATGAAATCTATAAAGAGCTCTGGTAGCTCTTGATAGTGAATCGGATTAAATACACAGAGTGGTCGGATTTTCAACCCATCAGCAGTAATATCAGGAGGGTTATTACGCCTTCCGCCGATGACCGCAGAGACAGGAAAGACAACTGGTTCAGATGAATCAATCTTACGATAGAGACGTGCTGGTAGTACATTGGCAGTATGATAGGTCAGTCATATGAACATCATCAATTGGAATAACAAGGGATTGGATTGTTATGAACTTACTTCCAAGTTGGGCGAGGTACTTGTCACGAGGCCTAGCCACATCTGGCCTGATCTGGAGGTAACGGGGATTCTTCGTCTGTTGACCATTCCAAATCCTTGGCTTGGCCGAACACATGTTAACTCCGCCTTCCTTGAGTGATCGCATCATATGATTCTTCATTGGTGGAGAAATTAATTCGTAGAAGTCAACACGCTCTGTCAAGTCCTTCATTTCCTCTTCATAGATGGGCTTGAAGTTTGAGACAAATACTTGTTCACCGCCCAAGTCTATTATGGATGTCAATGTAAGAAGAATAAGATGAGTCGGGTCTGGCATATGCATACCAACTAAATACCAAATCAAGATCTGCATACCTTGTTCAGTCTGCTTATCATAACCAGGGTATATAGCGTCATCAGGCCGTTGAAAGAGTCGCCATTCACAGTTATGAGTGAGCTTGAGGGAAGGAAATGTGTCATATTCCTCGGGTAGGGCTGGTATCTTACTTCGTGGTACTACGATGCTGGCGCTAATATCATCCTCCATCTGAAGTTTACTCGAGCTGATAAAGTCCTGTCGTAACTTGAATGTACGCCAACCACCATTGACATGATCATGACCTACACGGAGATAGCTACCAGCCAACTTTCTATCATCCAATTTCAAATCATGACCCTGGGTTCCATTGATAATGTCAACGGAGAAATGGCTTAACCAATCATCATTCCATTCAGGCTTGTAGAAACGCTTAATGGCAAATACAACAGAGCGGATGTTACTTGGGATGCCACTAATGAAGGCAGTGTGCTCTGTGGTATACTCATTCTTTGGTGTGAGTAGCTTCACAACAGATCCAAGTGACCTCTCAAGTGATAGGATCTTACGACTAGGACTTCGTGCTTGAAGCTCGGCAAACTGAGGCTGAAAACAGTTCGAGTAATCACGCTCAATGATATCTTTTACAAGTTGCATGTCTGACTCGAAGTCTCCAATGTAGACGTTGCCGTAAATGACAGCGTCGTCTAGGCTCTTTGAGATCTCGCTCTTGCCACCACCGCTTACAGTACTAGGCTTGTGACAGTAAGTTCCTTCTGCTGCAGTGCCGATTAGCTTGTATGCTGTCGACGCAGGATGTTTCTCAAGACGAATCTTGTATCCGCTGGGGTGCACATAATCATGCCCAGGAAGAATTCGGAGCGACACTGGCTTCCCACGTCTTGTCCAAGTGGCGGCCTGGTTAGACAGATCGACTTCCAAGTCCTCTGGAAGCAAATGGATGTTGTTAAACTTCTTGTCAGTAGCATATCCTTCAGAATGAATAGTCATGGTATCACCAACAAGAGCAAGGGCTTCATCGTAAGTGTGCTTAATACCAACAAAATCCTTCTCAGGAAAGAAGTGCCTTCCTAGTGAGTATGACTTGAATGCTACTGCGCCTGTATGATATGAGTTGTGAGGCATTAAAATACAAGATAAGAACGTGTGTTTACTATCAAAGTTAAGCATAACTTTAGCACAGTATCAATTAATCATGAGACATACTTACCTCCGGCATGTTCCTATCAGTTGAGAATAATGAGATAGTATAAAATGAGAGAAGATGAACATCAAAAGAGAAGAGAGCAAACAACAAATACACACCTCCTCTGCAGATCCAAAGATGTTAGCAGACAAACCGATCTGAGTCTTCACTTCTTTCTTGCAGTATCCAAAGTAGTTGTCTTGAAGATGCGCGGAGAGATGAAGTAACTTCTGTTAGTTCATGTGGTTTGCAAAAGCAATCAAATAAAAGCAATGGAAGGCCGAACGAAGTAAACAAATCCCCGAGGCTTGACATTAAACACACGAGTTCACATAAAACAATACAAACGCGGACTTTCCTGCAAGGATGGTAACCATGATGCCTCGCTTGTCTCGGAGGGCGATCTTAAATGGTGTACCATTGTTGTACAACTCGTCTTCGCTCTTCCAGCACATTCCTGTTGATTTTTGTTCTTCAGTTGCATCAAGTATGTTTGGCAAACCAAGATCCTTCTTCTTCAACTTACGAATGTCTGATTGTGGTGGTATCGGTAGTCAAAGGATGAATGAGTTTGATAGTTCAAGATATGAAATGCAACATATGATGATCAATACTTACGGGGAGCAAGAACAACACAGCCGGATGTTCCTGTCCAGTGCTTGTCCAATCCAGCATCATTCTCTGGCAAAGTCGGATCGCCAGCGTTTCCAAAGATAGACTCTACGAAGTCGATGTTAGAGATACAGCCTCCGGGTACAAAGAAACGGACTTCTAGTCTCCTCTCAGGACTAACTCCGGGAACTTCTGGACATACAAGCGGCCGAAGCATCAAGGATACCATTGAATGAATTGGTTTGCTCCATTTCTCTGTGTATGGAAGTAAGTTCAGATCATCTGGAGGTTTCAAAGCTGCTTCTAATAACTTGGCATATGTAATCAAAGGCGCCTTGATCTTATCGGCAGGTACAGGCAATCCATAGTCTGCAATGTGAAACACTCCTTTAGTGGTACGTCTATCGTTGAATGGGTTGTGTAGAACTCCATTACAAAGCTTATAACTCGAGTTCTCCGAGTTGTGAAACTCATTAACATTTGGATCATCAGGAAGAGATAACTTTCGTGACATACCATATCGATCCATATTGATTGCGTTTGTGGGTAGGTTGATCTTCACTCCAGTCGTAGATAGAGCATCATCGAGGAAGGTTTGGATGCGTCGATCGGGTGGTGGTAGATGTCCAGTGAGAAGACGAGACTGCTCGGCATATCTTCGGAAGAGGTCACTTGCAAGTTGCATTACCTGGATCTCGGCTTCTTGATTACCATTAACAGCCGGAGGTACTTCGTATCCATGCGAGACGAGCTTGACAGCTATATTTGTACAGGTGTGCATATCATGTGAGCATCGATAGATAGATGTTATCGGATGTATCATATCTAAGATTAACTTACCAATTAGCCTATGGAAATCACGTTCATTCATTTGCTCAACCGCTTTCCCCTCATCATTTAAGCCACAGTGACGAATCAACTCATCACCATGTAAATTTGTATTGGCCATATTATTGTTTTTTGTTTGTTATTTGTTATTTGTTTATATTATTTAGTTGTTTATCTTATATTGTTTAACTTCTTCTTTGCAATTTATGAACAAGCCGATGCTTTAGAGTTCTCTTCCAACCTCTCAGCTCAAAGCCACCTCTAGATAGGAGGAGTTCTCTTTGTCGAATCTGTCCACTAAATTGTCCTACTTGAGGTCGTTTGATAGCTAAAATTCAATCGAGCGACTTTGACTCTTCTCCACCATCAATGTGAGGTCGTCACGACATATTGCTTACCACTCCTACTACAATTCAAGACGCCGTATCACTGGCTAATATACTTCTGCTCCATCCTTTAAACCATCTGCTGAAGTATATACTACCGAGTTATTGGGAAATTATCTTACTTAAAACAAACCATCTGCGCCTATAAACATTTCTTTCAAATCTATTTGAAATATAACATCACAGAAGGCTTGGTCTATACTACTTGGAAATAATTTACTAGCAGCAGCTCATATTAGCGCAGAGATATTATTAATATCTTTTCTACCGACCACGTCCTTCTTTAATAAACAACAAAGCTAGTACAAAATGGTGAGATACTTTCTTAGTTTGATGTTGATGTTTTGGGATGACGTATGATATCCAAATTTTATTGGGAGTTCAAGTATGATGGAATATATGTAGTAAAGTGAAGTCGGTATAGTTTCGGAGTGCATATCAATATATCCCTCGTTTGGTGTGCAGTTCATCAGTTGGTTTGGTGTTGTGAGGAGAAGTTTGGGATTTGCACACATCTTGTGCACTTTTTTATGTCAAATTGCATTGCAACTTTTTACATACACTAACGGCAACCCAATACACTCCCCAACTCTCAAATATACCTTATTGATATCTTTCCAGTCCAACTTTTTTGCCGCACTTGATGACTCTGATACTGAGCGTAAAGCTCCCACCCCTGCCGTGAACAAAAAGAAGCAAGCTCCCAAGAAGACAGTTGTGGAGCCTTCTAAGGTTGAGAAACGCCCGTAAGTTATGTGTGGTATATTTAGTGTGGTTATTTGCGTGCCATTATTGGTTGTTTATACACCATTAATGCTTTGTTTTGGTGTCTTTTTGTGCCACAAATGCCGTATCCAAACTTGTTAAATACCAACATGAAACTTATTTTGTTTTCTTTTTTTATCCCCTCTCCTGGACAATCTCCCCTCTCCTGGATACCAATCAAATGCCGGTATATCATTTCAGTCCTAAGAAAGAGGACCGTCATACTAAGGGCGGACGCGGATCACGTCCTGCCGCACGTGATGGCAAACGGACCCATGATCGTCGATCGGGAACTGGCCGAGGTCGTGAGGTTAAGAAGGGTGGCGGAGGTGGACGTAATTGGGGATCGGATCAAAACGATGCCAGGAAGGCTGAGGGTCCTGTTACCGAGGGTAAAGAAGATGCCAATACCCCTGAAAGTGAAGAGGCTGCCGAGAAGGAGGAGGAGGCTGTTGAGGAGAAGGAGCCTGAACCTGAGGAAGTCACCATGTCGTATGATGAATACATGGCACAAAAGGCCAAACCCGACTCTGAGGCATTCAAAGCTCTTGAATCTCGTGAGGTAGATAATGAGTTTGCCGGTAAGGCTGCGGCAAAGAAGGAAGAGGCGGACTTCCTTGTTATGGGTGGAGGAAAGGGTCTTAGGAAGAAGGGAGCTGGAAAGAAGGAGAAGGAAAAGCTTGTCCTTGACTTTAAGGTCAAGAGTGCCATTAGGTGAGATGATTTACAATGTCAATTTCTTGGTTGGAATATGAGGGCATACTTTCGATACCACCAAGTCGATTGGGCAGTAGTTGGGCTATGTTTTGCACGTTTTCCACATTCACTAACTCATATCCTTATTTTAATTCTCCCCCAAAATATAACAACCAAAAGTGATGACCGCGACCGGGGCGGAGATAGAAGACGTGACGGAAGACGGGATGGCGGACGTAGAGATGGAGGCAATCGCAATCGGGATGGGCGAAGAAACTCCAACAGGGGGAAAGGCCGTGGCGTAGACACAACTTCGTTTAACGCATTCCCATCACTATAAGTTAGGGTTAGGGAGAGGAAGTTACGTGAGTGGAGGAGGAGGTGGATTCTATTTTAGTTTTCTGTTATAATCTAGGTGTTCCGTTTAGATTCCATTTAGTTTCATACATGCTTCTAAATCGTTTGCTTTCGGCTACCTTGTCTTCTCCGAAATGTAATTTCTTTAGTATAGTAAGAAGTCGATTGATTTGTTTCTCATGTCTGTGCAGTGCTTCCCTGATCTCTTTCAGGTGGGGTGTGTCGTACTCGTCGTCATCTACATATCCAGTCTGCGTCCACTTTCTTGGATATGCTAAATCTGGCATAAATCGTTGATTGATTACACTCCATTGTAGACCTAAATTGGAATGATGAAATGCTTTCATATACCAATGAGGATCGTTTACAATACTGCTGCGGTAATTTTTTACCGCCACAACATGTCCTACTTCTATATGTATTCTATAGTCTTTGTTTGATTCTGTACTCACAAATTTTGCCCTCCATAAATGTATACTCATATGTTGTGGCATATTAGTTGCTATCCATCTAAATAAAGCATTTTCATTTGGAAAGCCCATGATATGAAGGAGTGCACCTTGGCCTGTTTGTCTTAGATGTTCAACATTTAATTTTTTCTCTACTTCTTTAATTCGATTAATCACAGCCACATAGAGTCTAGTCAAGACAGATAACTTGTCCTTGGTTGACCATTTATTTGGTGGGTAATAGGTATCATTTATGCTAAACCCTGATAATGACCAACGAGTGAGGTTCCTAGCGGCATGCTTATAGTACAAATGCATTAGATAAAACAATTGTATCTTTGGTGCTATTCCAACAAAATTAGGTTGTATATAGAGTTTATTAAACTTTTTCCAAATGATATCGACATTGGAATTTGGAGTAAATGTAATGCCAGCATTAAATATCTCATCCAAGTCATCATCACTTGATGAACTGCTGCTTGAGGAGGTACTAGATACAATATCCATGACGACACTTTGTATAATTTGGTTGATTGGTTTGTATTACAATATTAACTTCAGGTACCTACAGCCTTATCTAACTGATGTGAGTGTACTTTGTGTGGTTGATGGTATCCTTCCAAAATTCATCCACTCTCCCCTAATACTAATAGCAAAGCCGCTCGGGGATATATCGATTACTCTACAACTAGACGTCGATGGAGGTCAAACAGTGGCGTTTTTGAAACCGCAGCTCATCGTCTATATACGTATACCAGTATCATAATATGCGAGTAATTACTTTTTACGTGGCGTGCCGGTCAATATTGACCATTCGAAAATTATCAATCCTCTAGACATCAACTTTGGTATGTATGTTCTATATATCAATACACATGAACATCAACTTTGGTATGTATGTTCTATATATCAATACACATGATGTTTAGACATGTTAATATAAGTGCTAATGGATCAGGGCGGTATATCAATAACACAATAGTCTAGTAACATATTACCTATAACATATCAGAACTACAAATTGAAAGTAATACATCAATATCAGTTCATACTTGACTCATAAGTCTCAACATATCCACGGCAAAGGTCAGATACTTCAGCTAATTGTTCACGTGATTCGTCATCAAGATAGCCAATAATCGACTGACGATTATCATCACCAAGATTTAGGTGAGGCTTGCCGTAGATATATTGGAAGGGTGTAAAAACAACTTGGGAGTGATCAACTTCATCTTCGGCATTCGCATCTTCAAAGCTTGCAAAGATTGCTTGTTGAAGGGCATGTCTATGTTAATAGATAAAAGAAAGGATAATTCAGTATAATAACTTGTCTAGTCTTTCAAACACATACTAAATAGTCCCTCATACATCAGATAAGGTCCTAGAGAATAGAACAGTAGAGTTGCTTACCCTACAAGGTGTGGAAGTTCTACTTCCATATTGCTACTGCTACTGCTGCTGCTACTGCTGCTGCTATCATCATCATCATCACTACCACCACCACTACCAATTCCTGCAGTAGCAGCCTGGTTTTCATCTTCATAGCTGTTGTAGTAATCAGATGCGGCAAGATCAGACTCGGCAAGGGAAGCAGTATCCTCCCGGGGAAGAATGCCTAAGGCCTTCTTCAAGTTGGTGTTTTCCATCGTTGCATCTTGCAAATCTTCCTCAAGCTCATCACGTTCAACTTCAACTTGGCCTTTTGCCTCCTCGAGGGCACGAACTTTACCTTGAAGGGAACTAAGTTGGTGGGATAATGATGCAACTACACGATGCAAGTTGCCAACAGTGCTGGATACATCCATCCCATCCAACATCAAGAGTTTCCTTGACTCCTTCATAACCTTCTTGATATCAGTAGGGTCAGTAGGGTCAAACTTGCGGCGGTTGGTACCGGGTAGCAAGTTTTTGGGCCTCACTGGAGAAAGGGATGACTGACGACGGAAGAGTCCTGCCTCATTTGGTGATACGTCATCACCACCACCACCGGTTGCCTTGGCACGCCTGGATGAGGTAGAAGCAACAGCCATGTTTACGGCGGCAAAGCTGAAAGGAGGAACAGGCGATGACTTCTTCTTCTTGCTCCTCTTGGTAGCCTTTGGCTTTTCATTGCCCGATGTGGCACCCGAAGATTCACGTGGCTTTTTGGTGGCGTCCTTCTTGGACTTCTTCTTGGACTTCTTCTTCTTGTTGTTGTTGGCAGCAAGAGAGGGGGCAGCCTTGGTGGTAGCCTCCTCCTCATCATCAGCGGCCTCGGCAGCAACAGAAGAATCCATAGAAGTACGACTACGAGAAGCCTCAGTTGGCATCATAAAATTTGGCTGTTTCTTCTTTGTTTTGCCGCTGGAAAATGTCAACTTTACTCCTGGCTTCCCTAATAATGTATCCAATGAAACAATGTTCCCATCAAAAGGATCAGATTCTCGAATTGAATTGAATAATGCTGAATAGTTGAAAATAAAGAATTAGATAAGATATTATTATGATGTGGATATAATAATATTGCAATATTATATTTATTGCAACAATTAAACTATTGCAATTAAATCATAAACATCAACATCACAATCAAACTTACCATTTACAAATTCAATTACCGTAGGGATATTCTTCAACTTATCAGGAGTATTAACAAGTACAGAAACATTTACAATAGGCGGAAACATTTGTACCATGCAGGCAGTAGCAAAACGAGCTAATGCTACAGTGGAACGTTGAGTGTGTAAAAGACCAGTAAGTGATCCATGCATAGGTGGAAAAGAACTGGATGGACGGCGCGCAATCTTTTGGAGTTCCATGGTATTAACCGATTCTCCAAACCCAGTAATTGCTTGCATCGAAACATAATTCATCCTGGCTTTGTGGTTTTGGTGTGAGCACAAATAATATGTAATATAGACAATTAGGTTCTCCACGCCATCAGCCGGCATGTTGATGAATTGTTCTTTACGTTCATTTGAGATGGCCATGTTGGGGTATTTGGTTGAGAGTAAACTATCCTTAGCCAGTTGTTTGTATACCGGCCCCCAGTTAGTCGAAAGGGTATCAAGTCGTTCTTCATCATCTTCTTCTTCAAGGAAGGCATCACTCATATTGCATAAAATAGTAACAGAAGAGATATAGCTGGGCATACGCCAGAGGCCAGAGGATATTGAGGAGAGGTGCTGTGGAGGTACTTGAAATAGTAGTGTGTTGTTCAAAAAATCAAAGAAATTGCTTTCTTGCAAATAAAGAAACAATTTAAATTCAAGAGTCGGTGAGAGATACCTCAAAAGTTCGAGTTTGTGTTGTTTTGTTGTGTTATGGTGTGTTTTATATGAAGACTCGGCCTTCCTTCATTTAAACTTTATTTGCCTTTATGTGATTGCCTTGCAAGCCGCATGTACTAACATTTGTTGCAATCACTTCCCTTTCATCTTCATAAACGATGAAACGCGCATCTTCCAGGGGCAGCCGAGGAGGAGGAGGAAATCGTGGAAAAGGGAAAGGGGTAGACACAACAAATCAAAACGCATTCCCATCACTATAAAGAGTGGGTCGTTGATGAGTTTGGTTGAGGAGAGGTATTATGAGTTTGAATTGGGATGATTATGTCAATAATGAGGCATCATAGAAGAAGCAAATTGGGGTGCTATCTTCGGCTAAGTAGGTTTCGGAAAGAAAAAGTGTGTGTAATATTAATGTTATCCAGAAAGTATATCATGGCAAACCAAAATCAGCATTAGAGAACAATTACCGTTGATAGAAATCGGGGAAGTTTGCTAGATATGGGAAGTAGTGTTTAATACTATATTATAAGACCTATTTCTATGGACATCACCTATTCTATTTTAGGTAATCTAAGTCTGTCTATCCCTGAGGATAGATCGTTCTTCGCAGTATACCCGAATAAAAGTCTCCTACTTCATGATGTAATACCTACCAATTCAATACCGTCTCGGGATATGCTGTTAGAAGACGCCAAATAGTTTCAGTATACTCTGGAGTCTCCCCTTCACACCATCGTCCTCTCGCAAACTCACAAAACAAGTGAATTGGAAGCATATCATCGACATTCCTCTCAGATACTGATGCAGATGACATTGGTGTTTTCAGTAGATATGATATGACCTCACAGTTGCCTCCTCGACAGGCATGATGAAGTGGGTAGTTTTTGTTCACATCACATGCATTCAGGAGGTCAGGTGAAAGCTCTGCCAAGTATTTGACAATGCCAACAGTACTAACCTCACTTGCAATGTCCAAGGGAAGCATGCCATTACCATCAGATATATTAATAGCATCAGGATTTCCTTTGACGAGAAGCTTGATAGAACCTAGTGATGCTCTGGCCTGCAACGCATTATGAAGTGGTAACGAGCCTGTACTATCAATTGTCCTCATCGCGTTCCTATCTTGTGCCTTGTGAGCATAACTCATTTGAGTAGAGAAAAAGACTAATAGTGCCTCGTTTTTCTTTCCCCACGCTTCATTCATTAGTTTTCCTGTCTCGTTGTTGACAGGAAGGTCACCAAGTCTCTCTCGGAGAAGATCAATAGGTAATTTTCCTTGTTCATTTCGTATGAGAAGTGCCTCCGGGTAGAGATCGAAAATGAGCTCTGTTGTTCCATCTGATTGATCCCAACTACTACACACAAGGTGTAGAGGTAAAGCCTCATTCCCTTCATCAGACAAAACTGTTTTTGATATACATTCAGGGTCATGAATGAGCAAGAACTCAATAGTTTTGAGAGTAGCATCTTTTGGACTTTCACAAGCTACATGAATAGGCAAATGCCCGAAATCATTTCTGATATGAAGACTTTCTGGATACAAACCGAAAAGATACTTTACTGTATCAGGCCATCCATTCTTGCATGCTTTGTGAAATGGTAAATAACCAGGGACGGTGTTCTTTCTTCTCACTGACTCTGGGTAGGCATCAGCAAGAACTTTACAAAAGGCTGAAGATTGGTAGCTGGCAGCAGCATGTAACGGAAGGTCACCAACGTCATCAAGTTCATCATATTGTGCACTAATTGATTCGGGATGGGTCTCGAGTAAAAGCTTCAGAATGTCTATCGCTACTTCATCATTAAATTTTCTTTCACAAAGCGTATGTAGGGGTAAACCACTATTGTAACTGGTTTGTTGATGTACAGACTCCGGACAAATTTTTAGGAGAAGTTCGACTATCTTCGCCGTGATATTTGTACTCATGCATGCCATGTGGAGAGGGGTTTGACCAAATTCATCCCTTGCTTGAAGGCAGGATGGGTTTAATTTTACAAGATATTCGATTACGTCATACATCTCATTAACATTTACATTGAATAGAGCCACATGAATTGGGGAACACTTCATTTCATCACAAGGTGTCAGTATGTCTGGATCATTTACCAACTGTTTAACAATACCAAGATCAACATTCGATCTTCTTGATAGATAATAATGAAGAGGGGTGCCACCATACTGATGATAGTAATCCATATGCCCCCAATCAAAATCTACTATCGCCATTTCCAACAAATGCTTGAACTGATCTGAATATTCAGCACTTTTTGTAATAAGCAACTGAACTACCTCATTTGGACAAGATTCATTTAAGCATGCCAAGTGCAAAGGATAGGCTTCAATAATAGCAATGCCCTCTTCTGATATGCCACATTCATAATTGATTGCCGGGGGATGTATATCTAATAGATAACTCATAATTTCTAATGTAACATTCTCATTAATACACACTCGATGTAGAAAATTTGATTTGTGTAGACTCTTCAGTTTTAGTGGCTGAATTGGTTGTTTGTGTTCAGTGTCTGCTAAGCACATTAATGCGTTATCTAGATCATCTTGAGATGCATCATTAATCATCTTACGGAGCTCATCCAAGGATAAATCATCTGATAAGCAGAAATCTTCAAATTCATTAATCCACTCATAACTCCTACTGCTACTGTCACTGCTACCACTGCTACTGTAATCGTCTTCTTCTCCAGACGACATTGTATCGTACTATTTCTTCAATTTAATTGTTTTGTATTTGCTTGAGAAGTATACTTCTACTAGCTCGGATCACTAGCCACTAACCGTCACCGTCAGGCCACTCTTTATCAAAAAATAATCAGTCAAACGAATGCCCGACCAATAATCTCCGACAAACATATGTATCTATCGAATTACTTAAAGACCTGAAGAATTATACTCTCATAATTTCAATTCAGAAGTTTCTAAATGAAAAATTTATCTTGACAAGTTCCGCCTTTAGAGTTGTGAAATATGTCATGTTATTATTGCAATGGGACAATACTATAGACGACGTACTGCAACAATAGCAGTGATGGGGTGGCTAGTAGCGGGAGGTTTACCAGTGGTTACATCATTTTCCCCGCTGACATCGAGGAGAACACATATATCTTCACACACATCATTTGCATTTCATGGTTGCAGAGCTGGAATACTGGATAGGTCTATAATATCAAACAATTGCAATCAGTATCCAATACATAATAGTAAAAGAAGACGATCACATATACCATTTCCTCTTGCGGCATCACCAAGCAGTACGAGCTCAGCTTCATCAAAGAGCTCAACTCAAATAAGAGAAATGTCAACATCACAGCTCTTACAATTGTTAAATGATAAGAATATACGGTATGCACCGAATGCTACACGATCTCAGTTGGAAGAGTTGATATTGCAGTATAAAGTATCAGCTGCAGCTACGGTGGCAGATGCTTTGGAAGACGAGGTAGAAGCAAGAAGTTCTCTCAACAAATCACAACAGAGTAAAAGTAAGTCTAATCGTAGTATGGTCAGTCAAGCAGTGGTTGATGCAGTAGTTCTTGATGAAGAAGAAGATGATATAGACAATATGAATTCATATTCAAAGGAAACTGGAGAGTACACCGAACAGCAACCGAGGGATGCATATCAACAAAGAAGATACAACAAGCAATACAAAAGAGAAGCTGATGTACATAAAAGAAGACAAGGCAATAGTCAAAGACAATACGATTCCACTGCTTCTGCTGCAAAGAATAGACAAAGACAACAAAGAAATCCTCGTATTCAAAACAATTACGACTTATATGCAAACACATATCCACCTCGACGACGACAACGCCGACAAGTAAACGATGACGATGAGTTTAGTCTACCAGATGACAAACAAAATACATACGATAACGGATTACAAATATTCCTAATGGGTTTCTACGAGGCAGGTAAAACTGGTGTGCAATTGGGATTAGATGCAGTAAATCCCTTCTCTTCAGATAATGAAGATGGTGAATGGTGGTATGATGAAGAGGAAGGGAGAGATGTGTTGGATGTTAGTATATTAGATTATTCACCTCATAATGAAAGAGGAGGAGAGAGTGTTCGTGTTCGTGGTAGTAGACGGAATAGAAGAAGGAGGAGGAAACAACAGCGGGCTTATTCTGCTACAGGGAGAAGAAGCAGTCCTAGAGGAGAACGTCGACAACAGTATGACACAACTCCTAGAAGGCAGACATATGATGTGAGTCCTAGAGGGCAGGCTGAATATGATGATGAACCGCCGCCATTTAGTGCTCAAAGTGTACTTGAATATGAAAAGTATGCTGAAGAAGAACGTCAAGGTCAGGCATCTTATTTATCACCGCCTTATACCAATACTAGTGAACCAACCGCCACAAACACTCGGCGGAGAAGATCTCGTACATACAATGAAGACAGGCCAAGATATGGCTTATACCATGATACATATGATATGAGGCAAGGCTCTGAGAGAAATGAGACTGCTCGAGAATATATAGATCAAAGGAAGACACGACAATGGAAGGATCGTGTTCGTCGTAAGTTTGATGCTGCGTTGGGATTAGATTATCAAGCCGAATCTTGGAGAAGTAATATGGATGAGTTGGATGATCGACGGAAGGAAGTGTTACGACGACAAATGAAGGTAGAGAACGATGCCGATACTACTGATAATACTTCAGAACAAGCATCAGATGATATCAAAACATCGACACCATCATTATATCGAAACAATCGAAGAGCGAGGATGCGTGTAAAATCCATAGTCGATAAGAAGCAATCACCACCGACTCGTAGAAATAATAAGTCTTCTCCCAAGTCACGCCTTGATGAGGTACCATTTTGGAGAGAAGGTGGCACGCTCGCTTCACTGCTCTTCGATACTCGGCCATCAAGAGATGGTAAAGGATACCCCTCAAGAAGAAAGTCTCTAGAACAACTTCTACTCTCTCCGTTTGGAAGACATCATACTGTCACCTCGCTCTTTCTATATATTTCACGCTCAACTTTGACTTCATTTAGCATACTGTGTAGATTCGCAGGAGTACGTGGTACTATACCTCAACCTGTTGTTGTATTGACAGCCTTTGCAGCTGTTGTCAGCTCTCGTGGGGGTAAGAGAATGTTATCACTGACCTTGACTCTGTTGGCCATGAGACTAGTTGGAGAGTTTTTGCACGGTAGTCTCCATGGAAATGAATTCTGGGATGATGAGTATGATAAAGAGGCTCATGACTGGGAACCGATATCTAAGCAGTAGTTACTATACAGGATAAACACGTTGGGTGCTTTAATTTACAACTTTGAAAAAACATAAGATTCTCTCCAAACCTGTAACTACTGACAACGAAATCAATAGAGCTATACAGGTCTTGTGATAAGTTGCCACACCCTCAAAATTTATTCTTCATCCCCCTTGAATGCTAGAATTACCCCACACACAACTAAAAAGCAAAAACAGAAGGCTGTAATCCCCCTGATGACATGATAATTGGTAGGCTTTTTCTAATATAACAGGCACTCGATTCCAAAGTATATAACGTGCTACTTTCGAAACGAATAACCCCACACACAATCCACTTCTTATACAGTTTTTCAATATTGGATTGGTAGGTTTTTAATAATAATAACGATCAAGATAATTCCACCCCTCAAAAATAAGCGGAGGAGATACTTAGTATTGTGGCTGACCACCCCACTGATTCTGCTGCATGGGAGGCTGTTGACCGTATTGAGGCTGCTGGCCGTATCCCTGTTGCTGCATTGGTGGCTGACCCATCTGAGGTTGTTGCCCCATCATTCCTTGTTGACCCTGCATCATTCCCATCTGAGTCATTCCCATTTGTTGTTGGGGATAACCGCCAGACATGCCATATTGAGGTTGTTGCTGCTGCATGCCCCAATTGCCACCCTGACTACTTGCCATGACCATTGCTCCTTGATTGGGAGGTGCATTCATAACTGACTTCTTCTCGGTAGTACTTTTATTCTTAATTTCACCAAGGGTGGCATTACTCATAATGTTACTACTATCAAACGGATTCGCCGCGGCGGGAGGTTTGGCAGCTCCTCCAGTAATCCCGAATGAATCAATTGATCCCATTAAGTTCTGAAGTGCCTTATCAGCCATGGTTGTTGAAGCATCAGGCTTTGTCGTATCATTTCCTGCCAATAGACCATCTGACGTTAAACTACCCATTGTTAATTGTACTGCTGGAGCACTGCCATTGGCAGTAGGCTGTGCAGGAGGCTGCTGTTGGGGTGTTCCAGGCATGGCCGCGGGAGGTGCGGGAGGCTGGGGGTTGAATTGATCAACGGGTGCGCTACTAGGTGGCTGAGGTGAATACATTTGAGTTGGTTGAGGTGGTGCGGGTGCAAATGCAGGATTAGCAAACGGATCCGCAGCAGGAGGCGGTGCAGCAAAGTTCTGCTGTTGAATGGGAGCTGGCTGAGCCTGCTGCTGAACTGGTGGCGGAGTAAACGGATTTGATGGAGGTGGTGCCGCAAATGCAGGAGGTGCACCACCACTGCCGCCAAACTGATCATATGTTGGTTGTTGTGATTGTTGTTGAATCGGTGGTTGAGGTGAGTACATTTGAGCTGGGGGTGGCGGTCCAGGAGGAATCTGTTGGGATGCTGCCCACTGATTGTTTGGCTGATTAGGAACTGGCGCCAATGCCCAATTATCAGCAGCGGGAGCAGGAGCAGGTGTAGCTCTTTAAGAAGATTGAGCATACCACATGTCAGAAAAATAAATCTTGATTGGGAATATACTATATAAAAACATACAAAACTCACCCTCCAGCATCAAAGTCGTCCATAAAGTCAATCAATAAATCAGTTGCCTCTGCAGACATTTTGGGTGCATCATTACCATTATCTCCGCCCTTACGATTTGCCTCCTCTTCAAGAGATGCCTTGATTGCCTCACGAAGATAAGCCTCCTCCTAAAAATTAATGTAGCCCCGCAATACATAAATTGCAACAATATAGGATGAGTTAATGTGCAAATCAACCACACACACAATAACCAATCAATGCAATACAATATATCCAAAAAAAAACATATATAAATCCCATTAAAAAATAAATAAACAAAATAATACTCACCTCATCAGCATTATGAGGAGTCTCAACATTTACAATATTATCACTCCTCCTCCTAGCCGAACTTTCCGCCATAGTACCACTCCTACCTCCACCAACACGATTACTATCAGGACTCATAGTCTTACTACCCGTCAATCCCAATCGATAAACTTTCGGAAAACTAAAGAATGACCGTCCATCGACAAAGAAATCATATTGACGAAATCCCGGCTCAGCACTCATGGGTGCAGTGGCATGTGCCACCACCTTTAGTACATGATTACCACGCATAGTCCATGAAAAGTCAATAACTGCACTACGTGAGTTCGAATAATGTACCTCCTGTCCATCTGCCAATATCAATCGTTTACCAGATGTTACACTCCATACTAATGTAACATCATGTTCTTCACCTCGACATGCCGTACCAGTCTCGCCAGCGGCTAATGCGTCTGGATTGGCAAATCCAAATCTCCATCGGACACGACGCTTCGTATTGGCTATACGTTTACCACATGCTACGGCTGTAAAGTCTATTGCATAGAGGGGTCGATTTTGTGATGAACCATGACCATTGGAGGATGAGTTGCCTCTACGACTTCGTGGTGATGTTGGCATGCTACTAATTTAATTTTGATAAATACTATAATACTAATTGTTTTATCATCAATGGGGCCTATTCCCTCTCCTCTATTGCTCTTGCTTTATTGAGGAGGCTGAGGATAGGGCCGATACTCCACTCTATTTAGCTAGGTATATTTGTTTTAAGTTTTAGCACCTCGAAGATTCGATAAGGATACCGACTCAGAGGTGAGGTATCTTTTTTTATGAGAGTGCTAACAAAGTTGATGGCCAATGGATCAAGATATTTGTGTTTACTAGGTTAAATAGAGCATATATCGAAAGAATGATAGTATATCGGAGTGTTCATCATGTGGGAAAGCGGCTGTTTACTGTTAGTCCAAATCGCTGCAACAATCGAACAAAGCGTTTCAAAACATCATCAAAAATAAATAGTAACAATGCAAAACAACAACAAGAAGAAGCAGCACATCAACAATCATTAAACTGGAAGGATAGGAAAGAGGCACCTAAGTGGTTGAAACGATTAGAACCATCGAAAGGCGGTACGAAGTTACCTACACCGTTAGAAGGATTAGTAATATCTATAGTTGCAGTGGCCGGATACTATGCATGGTTTGTCGATCCTCCGAGGCAACAGCAGCAAAGTGATGGCCAAGAATGATACGATGATATCGTTATATCTAATATCATCATGTTTTTGGTTGATGTGTGAGGGATGACATAGAACAAATGCATTTTAGGAATGATGTAGGTATCAATTGCAATAATACTGCCTTCCTTGACCTTTGAGGAATATGCACTATTGGAATGATACGTCTAAGATTAGAACATACATATACATAGTATCAATGAATCAGTTTGGTGTAAGTTAGAGATAGTTTCTATTTATCATCTTAATCCTTCCGCTTTGGCTGAAATAAAACAACTGTCTTGAACTATCGCTTCCAGTAGTGGAGGAGGGGTAGGTATCCTAGTGTGAAAGATTCAGACTTTCATTGATTTTGTTTGTTAATATAATGTAATATGGGGAAAGGGAAGAGGGATAAGAAGTTATCTGCTGTTGCCACTAAGTCAGATGACACAAAGCCGACGCCTATTGAGGTACTAATGCGTCATATTGTGTCCGAATACACACAGACAACAACGGTTCCGGCAGGAAACATGACCACAGTGCCAAGAACAGGTAGTGATGGGATAGAATACGTTGGTCTACAAGCATTATGTCAGTTTTTCAAGGTGGCTGCCCTAACAACTTTGCAGACTTCTTGTTTTCAGCGAGTATTCGAGAAAAGGAAGCTTACCCTGGTATTGCCGATCTCGTATTCGATATAGCTGTTCAAATCTGACCACTGTATTTCTCTACTATGTTGTGCCACAGCTGAAGAGTGACTATGGAATAGTTGAACTCTGGTCTTCCACTCTGAAAAGAAACATTCCGTTAGAAAATTTGGAGATCCAAACAGTTCTTTTCTTTTGCAACAAACAACATGCGTTCAATTTAGAGAGGCCAATCATGCCTGCTCATATAGACGTTGTGGAAGCACTCTCGGGCCATCCACCCCACTGTAACCACAACGCACTAAAGTGTAGAGATACTGGAGTTATCATTGACTTGTCGTTAGGTCAGTTCACAGGATGTATGTCACCAATGGTGTTCGCTAATGAAGATGAATTCGAGGCAGCAGTTCCAGGGGAAGTAGTACAAATTATGCCTTGCCCCCAGAAAGATATTGATGAACAGATAAAGAGAGACAATTCTGCATTTAGGGCAAGGATTTCTCCGGACTGTTTGCCTGCTAAGTTCACCAAACGTGTATTTCGTTCTTGGAGCGAGAACAAGCAGTTTTGTGGGCACTGTCTTGGAACTGCATCAGCCAGATGTACCATGAAACGGTGCTCAAGATGCCATGAAGTGACATATTGTAGCAAGAGTTGTCAATTAATGCACTGGAAGAAGGGGCACAAGCTTAATTGCCAATTGAAGAATGAAAGTTGAGACTGAGAATGGCGACCTTGTAGTGTATTAACAAAGTATTTCCAGAATACTATCACTATCAATCTAAATAACAGCTCTTCACTGCTTTCTCGTGTAGTTCAGATGTTTATCTATCCACTTCTTGCCATAGCTGATAATCGTCATTACAGATAAATGAGCAGGAAGGGTTGCGGCTACAGAAACCACAATAAGTTTTCTCACACAACTGACAAGTTGTCCAATGTCGCGAACAATCTTGGCAGTATCCCCCATACCCACAGTCATCACTGGTACCGGTAACACAAATGTATAAGATTCATTTTATTATTCACCCTTCCTCTCATCAAAATATATACATATACACACTCACCAGTTTCTAACAAAGTTACATTCCTCACAAGAGGAAGCTTGGTTAGGTGTGGTGCAGCCTTGGCAATAGCTCACATCTTGACAATCATAGCAGTAAAACTTATCACAGCATTTGCAAAAACTTCTTTCAGAATTAAGCTCACAAATGCCGCAAACGTTCTTCTTACATTGGTAGCAAGTCATAGTAACTATGCCATACTGCAACTGTTGATATACATTGCTCTCTTGCCAATATACCAATTCATATTCTTCAGGATGATCTCTCCTACAAATTCCTACACACCCAAAGCTTGACAGGGATATTGACGCTCGTTTAATTGAATATCAAACCTTTGCAAGAATTGTGTCAATGTAGCACTCCTTTCAATACGCCATTTCTTGGGTAGTTGTATATGTGATAATGAGTTATCTTCCCTCTCAACAATACTATGCAAGATTGGAACTACTAAGTCTACAGAAATCGGTGGTTCGGGTGTGATTGTTGGATTCTCATGATCACCAACAAGACTTAGATCAATCCATTCCAATACTATAGAACCTATAAGAGGCTGTAATCCGCTACCAGTAATACCAATCATTGGATGGTCCTTGCCAAGCTTAACCTTTTAGGAGGATACAATGATTTGATTTTGTTAACCCCATCGACACATAATAATATCCACCGTATATCATTATCCGTCAAGCTACGCTCATAGGTATCTTGTACATCCTTGAAATCAATAGAATCCCAACTCTCTTGTGATGCCGTCATGATAGATTTGCTCAATGTAGAAGGTTCATGTGAAGACAAATTTTGTGTCATTGCTCTTGTAAAAGATATATACTAGATATTCTTGGAAGATATGACGCGGTCTTAACCAGCAATGCATCAGGCAAGTCTGACAGATATAATTGTGCATTGTTAGAATCCGTACTACAGCGCCTGATGCGCTTATTGCTATTAGACGAGGTCGCCATCATAAAATGTAAATTATTGTATTGAAGTCAAGACTCCAACAATCAAAGGATACCGTAGAAAAATATGATAACTGTCCGGACCTTAACAGGAGGAGGACAATAACATACCCTGGCTGAGATCATTGTTCATTGCATATAGTATCAATCAATCAATCACTCAATCTGGAAATTGTGGGACGTGGGACATGCTCTATTACAAGGGGACGGAAGCAAAGCTCAAAGAAGTATATACTAGCTTGACTACTTGACTTTATGGTTATGGCCATCTCTCTAGCTAGCATCTTACTTCCCTAGCCGTTGTGCAGCTCGTTCTTTCTGCTCATCATTCTCATCATAGAATTCTGCTGCTTCTTTAACTGTTTCGTTTGCTTCGATAACAGCTGTGGCATTTTCATGTATATATTCCAATAAGATATTGAGTGTTTCGTTATCTTTGCAATTTCGAACGTCACTTGCTGTAATCCATGTAAAGTCATGGAAATCAAAGCCTTAGGAAATAGATGATATTGTAGATTGTGAGTACAGGAGTTGAGTAAACAGCAATATAATATATGAAAGAATGATGAAATGTATATGTGATGTCAACGAAATAAGTTAGACAAAGATAGTTATATACGATCGCCTTACCTGGAGCAACCGCTTCCCCAATACAAGTGTACTCATATGATTCGTTATTAACACAATCTTTATCTTCAATTAGATGTCCACATTTCCATAATCCACCTGCAACACAAACTTGTAACTTGTGTCCTCTGTGTATATCAGGTCCAAGTATCTCTTCGACCATAACACCAGTATCAGGATTATAAATGTAATATTTAAAGCTCAACCCTCCGTGATAATAATGTATATGATCACTATGATTCTTTGCCAATAGAAGTTTAGGACTTGCAATCGTTGGTACCCAATAAATAGAAGTAAGACAATTTCTTCTAACATCTCCATCTTGACGATTATTTCCCCTTCCATTTGCATGTACAAGATTTATGTTTGGTTCTGTACAACCAAGGCCGGTCTGGCCCTTTGTTGACATTGGATCACAACCAGATCGGTATGTTTCAACAAAGAAACCACCTTCTGGGTGGGGTATGAGTTGTAATGCTGATGTGAGATCCGATATTTTTGGAGGTAGTGGCATGATGTACAATAATTGATGGTGTGTAGTAGGTATTTGCAAGTGATGTGATAGCTGATTGTAAAGATATGAACTGATATTATTTTCTTAGGAAGATATGACGTCTAATCTGATAGATGTTGTTTACTGTTATTTATCTGTATGGCGCATATGTGCCTCTAGAGGTACTGTACTGATTGCTGCAACACTAAAGGATACCGACAAGAAAAAAATGAAATAATATCATTGTTTTGTAAAATGAGTCAGCTATCAATCGTTATGATCATAATGCATAAGCAAACTATATACCAACAATGGCAATCGTTAGCCATATATTGGTATTGACTGGAGCCCTATGCGGCATAGCGTCGGCGTTCGTCGCTCCTACAACTCCTCAACAAATATCTCATCTCTTCTCCACTTTGCAAAAGGATGATGTTGTAGAAGTAGAATCAGTTACAAATCCTAGGAAGGAGGGACTAGCACTCATGTTAGATGATGGTACACGCAAATCTCATAGTATGGCTGAGAATACTGCATTCGTCAGTGGCTTCTTCAAAGGCATTGCGACGAAGGAAAGTTTTGCAAACTTGGGTACGTTATGAGCTTATCTTATGTTTCTCATTAATATCTTTCTATATTTATCTTTCTACTTTGATGCTCATTATTCTAAATTCTGTGTCCTGCAAATGATATCTCTTCTTCGTATATCACGCATGATGATGATGAGCAGAAAGAACGAGCTGCACAACGGCTAGGGAAGTAAGATGCTAGCTAGAGAGATGGCCATAACCATAAAGTCAAGTAGTCAAGCTAGTATATACT
>Ga0214480_100029_pt1 | contig 48254 bp, 42 predicted proteins | sample M1_20Mar14CPVII9_3_FD_165042 | JGI IMG/M metagenome (GOLD analysis project Ga0214480, IMG submission 165042) | Marine eukaryotic communities from Monterey Bay, California, United States - M1_20Mar14CPVII9sort6BwellE17 | ecosystem: Environmental > Aquatic > Marine > Unclassified | place: USA... | reverse complement strand
AGGGTGAGGAAGTTAAGGATAAGATCCCCGAGGAGGACAAGACTGCCTTGTTGAATGCTATTAACGAGGCCACTTCATGGCTTGATGCCAACCAAACTGCCGAGAAGGAGGAGTTCGAGGAGAAGCAAAAGGCTTTGGAGGCAATTGCCATGCCCATCCTTCAGAAGATGGCCGGTGCCGGTGGTGCTGGCGGCATGCCCGATATGGGTGGAATGGGAGGAGGAATGCCTGATATGGGCGGTATGGGAGGCGCTCCTGCTGAGGAAGATCCATCTGGTGGACCCACTATTGAGGAGATTGATTAAGCAGTTGTATGTGATTGCAATAGATATACTAGTGGAATAATTATATACATAGATATCTTTTTTGATTGATTGACTGACAATGGTTCTACTTATTACTCAAATGACTTATCCTAAATGCTCTCTTAATTTTTTCTATTCCCTTCCTAATTTTCCCATCCACCATCACAAGGCATGTTCCTTGATTGGCAGACAGCCGTGAGGGGCCCATTTTTCTTAATGCAACACTCTTCATCAAAAGAACAAGGAGTACCGCCCTTTAGCTCGCATGTGTTCACGGAAGCAATACCAATTTGACAACTTGAGGCACTTTGCTTGCACTCATAAGGCGGCTGGCCGGCAGATACTCGACAGCAGAATTCCTTTCCATCATAAGTGTCAAAGTTCTCAAACTCAGAATCTACACAAGAGTTAGCTGTTGGGGTAAAGGTACATGTTCCAGCTTGAGTCGGGTAAGGTGTAGGCGCAGGTGTTGTAGGACTGTTAAGGTTGAGTTTATGTAGAGATGAGGAGATGTAAAGTGAGCACATGAAATAAGATCACTAAGCACCAAACTGTTGAAAGTCTTACCTGGCAGACGGTTGAGGTGGAGTCGGAGCTCCAGTTGTTGGGCTTACACTTGGTGCTCCTGTAGTAGGGGACTCTGATGGAGCCTTTGTCGACGGAGAACTCGAGGGTGCTATCGTTGGACTAATTGAGGGTGCCGACTATCAAAGATTGAGGCAAGTAATAAAGAGTTAGAAGCATCTGGATAAGAAACAATGAGATATAAAGTTGAGATACTTACTGTTACCGTCAAAGCCTCGAATCCTGCCGTCTTCCATGTGCCGAGAGGCTCCATGTCGGTACTATACAATTGCCAGTGCATAGACTTCACATACCCGTCCCAATCTTGATAGTTCCCAAGCTCATCATCTGCAAACATGTCAAACACATCTGTCTTGAACTCCTGCCAAACGCCTCCATTGCTCGACACAGGCTGGTTAAACGGACGGCGGTCAAACACACACTCCTCCTTGTCACAGGGACCATTGACCAAGTCGTTATTATGGAACCTCATTCGCACAAGGATGTGAAAGTTGATAGGACGGCTAACATCTAGCACCTTGAGCCAAAATCTGTACTGATAGACTTCTTGAGGGATCTCTCTCCCTTTGAAGTTCTGAAGAACAACTTTATCACGAATAAAGTTATGTCCTCTAATAACCATAACGTCTCGCTGGATATCTTCATCCTTCTCGATAATTGGTGCCAACATAATGTCACCAATCTTCCACCATGACATACTATATTCGAATATGTTATTCATGATGAATCCACTTGAGGTAACAGAGTCATGAGGTACAAGAGACTCGGCGGCAGGCAGTATCTTCTGTACTCTCATATCGTCGATCCAGTAAGGGGTATTCTGACCACCAGCTACTCTCATACGCAACTGATAGTGATTACACTGCTTGGGATACAACTCTGTGCCGCCATGATCCTTCCATTCATCACCTGCAATTCGGTGCACTGCCTCGATGGTCGTCCACTCGCCTGGCTCGAGATAATGACGTGAAATAACATTGGCATCATTGTCCGATTGATACCAAGGGCACTTTGGCTGATTGATATTGGTACAATCTGGGCTCTCCTTCTTCTTGTGATAGTGACCAGTGTATAGTTGGAAGATCTTTCCTGTCTCTTCAGTCTTGACCTTCATATGAACCTTGATAAGATCTCCTGTAATTGAAACGAATGTTTTGCAAATGAGAACTATATAACATACAAGCGTTGCAACTGTACCATAACTCATAGTAACTACTTACCTGGTGATGTAGGGTTGAGGTTTCGTCGGGTAGAACACTTGGGAGCAAGAGGACGACTTAAAAAGCAGAGTGGAGACAAAGCGTTTGATGTACCCTCTACTTTCAAACTCTTGAAACCTTCATACACATAAGGGGCACCTCCATCATCCAACTTATCTTGAAGACTCAGATTACATTTACCACGTCTTCCGTTTATTAACGATCGAATTTGTCTCCATGAACCCTCGAAGTTACCTTTGCGTAGGATGTTGTGATATGGTGCAAAGTCGGTTGTATTTCCATACTGATTGTCTGGAATAATAAGTGTAGTTGCCAGTTGATACATTGTATGTGGCTATGATATGATTGTAATGTTTAGATTTGCAAATAACATAATATGATATGATCAAATGAGTGAGATAATGATCAAACGAGTAGATATTAAGATTGCATATCATTATCATATGTATCAAAAATATCACTAAATATCATTTTTATTCATATGCATTATCTTATGCATACAACTTACCGGAGGAGGTTCTTGTAGAGTAGTTAACGAACCAGCTTCTAACAATTGACGAGATATGATATCGTCGTCGTAAAGGGCAATCTCATCGGGAGTTGATGAATCCCAAAGTCCAATAATGGACAGGGCGGCGATAATGCCTAGAATAACAATGTATTGCTTATTGTTTAGCATCATAATTGCAACATATTGAATAGATTATGAGGTGTTGGGTTCGGCTATTGCTCAATATCATCCTTATTCACTATTAATACAGTAAGTCACCTCGAAGTGTACCCCCCCGGGGTATAAGGATTTAGACTAGGCTGAGATTTGGGAGGGGGGTATAACTCAATTCCTTAGTAAGTACACTAAGTAAACTGCGGAAGGGGGTATAGATTCTACACTAGGCTCACCTTGAGGAGGGGGGGGTATAGTAAAATCTGGGGGGCTCAAAGGTGCTTACTGTACCAAGGGCTACTACCTTTTCGGATATTCTAGCTTAAAAAATCTAAGTTAGCAAATGACTTGATCAATTGTCCGATTTTAGTAGTAGCCAGTAGCCCTCTTACTTACTTCTAGCAATAGTGAATAGGAGGACTAGTAATGCCCTACTCATAATAAATAGGTTGCAATCCAAACTAAATGATGCTAAACAATAAGCAATATATTGGGGTTCTAGGCGTCATCGCCGTAGTTTCCATCGTTGGTCTTTGGTTGGATAGAAACACATCATCAACTAAAAATTATGTCGGTGAGGAATATGAACTCAATAATGCCCGTAGGTTGTTGGCAGCCGGATCGTTGACTGAGCTACAAGAACCACCTCCGGTAAGTGTATATTAATTTATTTTATACTATGCCGCATGTTTATATACTGTTGTATATCTATAATGATGAGGATCTTACTCATATCATATCATATCATATCATATGCATGTTATTTGCAATACCCTCGTCTATCAATTTGTAGCCACACTTGATGTATCAAATGGCAACTACACTTGAGATACCCGACAATCAGTATGGAAATACAACCGACTTTGCCCCGTATCACAACATCCTACGCAAAGGTAACTTCGAGGGTTCCTGGAGACAAATTCGATCGTTAATAGATGGAAGACGTGGTAAATGTAATCTGAGTCTTCAAGATAAGTTGGATGATGGAGGTGCCCCGTATGTTTATGAAGGTTTCAAGAGTTTGAAAGTAGAGGGTACATCAAACGGTGAGTAGAGATGTCGTCGGTGTTATATTAACCATTGTTAAATTTTGTTTTTATCATACACTTTTTTACATCTCATGAATATATTCATGCCTCTTACTTCCCCACTTATGTCTCGACTCTCGACAGCATTGTCTCCCTTATGTTTTTTGTCACGCCCTCTTGCTCCTTCATGCACTACCCGGCGTAACCTCAACCCAACCTCACCAGGTAAGTGTAAAAGGTGTAAATTTAGGTTTGGGATTAATTAATACTTATTTGCAAAACATAATCATAACACTTTTGCAACACATATCAATTGTAGGAGATCTGGTTAAAATTCACATGAAGGTCAAAACTGAAGAATCTGGAAAGATCTTCCAACTCTACACAGGTCACTATCACAAAAAGAAGGAAAGTCTAGATTGTACCAACATTAATCATCCCAAGTGCCCTTGGTATCAATCAGACAACGATGCCAATGTTATTTCACGTCATTATCTCGAGCCAGGCGAGTGGACGACCATCGAGGCCGTACACCGCATTGCAGGTGACGAATGGAAGGATCATACCGGCGCAGAGCTATACCCCAAGAACTGTAACCACTATCAGTTACGAATGAGAGTAGCTGGTGGTCAGAACACCCCTTACTGGATCGACGATATGAGGGTTCAGAGAATTCAGCCTGCCACCGAGTCTCTTGTACCTCATGACTCTGTTACCTCAAGTGGATTCATCATGAATAACATATTCGAATACAGTATGTCATGGTGGAAGATTGGGGACATTAACTTAGCTCCAGTAATCGAGATGGATGAAGACATCCAGCGAGACGTTATGGTTATTAGAGGACCTAACTTTATTCGTGATAAGGTTGTCCTCCAAAATGTCATGGGGTATGAGATCCCTCAAGCAAATTACCAGTACAGATTTTGGCTCAAGGTGCTAGATGTTAGCCGTCCTATCAACTTTCACATCCTTGTGCGAATGAGGTTCCATAACAACGACTTGGTCAATGGTCCCTGTGACAAGGAGGAGTGTGTGTTTGACCGCCGTCCATTCAACCAGCCTGTGTCGAGCAATGGAGGCGTTTGGCAAGAGTTCAAGACTGATGTGTTTGACATGTTTGCTGACGAGGAGCTTGGACAATATCAATACTGGGATGGTTATATCAAATCTATGCACTGGAGTTTGTATAGTACTGACATGGAACCTTTCGGAACATGGAAGACTGCTGGCTTTGAGGCTTTGTCAGTTACAGTGAGTTTATGTCTTGTGTATATCATTGTTTCCTTTCTTGGGTCTTATATTGCTCACACTTTAACTGTGTCATTATCCATCTTCATATATTTTAGACTCAACCATTAAACCCAAGCCTATCCACCAATGATTTCAACATGTGTATTGCTTTGGACGCATCAGGATCTGTATGTTCTCCCAATCCTCTATATCCTCAATCATGTTCTAACTGTGCAAATGCTTGCCACAATGTCCCGGACAAAGACACATGCTGCACGAACTTTGGTACCACTGTCACGTTTTCAACTCAAGTAGTGGAAGCCCTTGAAGGTTATCCAGTAGATAAAGATTTCTCCGTGGTAGAATTCTCAAGCTATGCCTATGCTGCAAGTCCATTACAGAGCGCTGCTGCTACCAAGACGTACCTTTCGAATAATATCAATTATAAAGGCGGGAGCACCAATACTGCTGGTGCAATCGAAAAGTGTCAAGACACTTTCGCCTCGAGCCCACCAGGAAGAAAGAATATCATGCTACTAATTACGGATGGAGTGCCATCAGCCCCTAGAGGCGATCCGTATGGAGTTGCACTTGAAGAAGCCAGGAAAGCTAAGTCGTCTGGTACTTTGGTCCTTCCTTTTTTCATTGAGAATAACGTACCATCTACCTCATCCTCGTTCATGTGTTCTCTAAGTAGTAACTTATGCGATCAAACGAGTGACGGGAAAGTCTTCAGCGTAGCAAACTTTGATAATGTGGACGCTACTTTGGCGGCATTGGTCGGCTTTCTTGAATAGATAGTATTATTGGCTTGAAGAGGTATCGACTGCAACTCGAAAGCCTTAGAGATAGTACAATCTTTCAAAGGATACTCAATTCTGTAGATTAGAGTGATTGTTAAAGAATAATGTAATAGTCTAGGTCTTAAGACGAACCTGTTGGGTATTACATAGCAGCCAACCCTCTTCATACATAGTTGTACTGTGCTCTAGTACTGGTATCCTGCTTAGGTATCCTAAAAATATGATCATCAGTTAGTTGTAATTGTGGTCTGTGGTCGTTGGTATCGTACAATGAATGCTTTTAATAGACAAAGATCTAAGCTAGCTCATAATATAATTGTATATAATGAGCTAGCCGCTGTTGCACATTGCATTGACCATGAGTTTTCCAGCTATGATCATAACCCTTAACCCCCATTCACCTCCCAAGTGGACGGCGTCCTTGTGAGCACTCAGTCTTCCTGGCAGTGCCTCATGGTACGTCTTCGATGTCTGAATTGTATCACCTTCATGGCCATTGAACAGAAGCTCTGGACTAAAGAAGTCTAACACGCTTGTTATGAAGTCATGTTGTTGTACCACTTCGATGATTGCTAAGTTCTTTCGATACTCATTTAATTCGGTACGTCGAGCCCGGTCATCAGCATACTTTTCTGGTATCATCCATGGTGCTGGCAGCATATTAAGTGTAATATGAATAGGTGGGGCTTTGAGGTTCCTCTCAATTATTGTTTGTTGCCACTGGACGAGTACGTCATTCAAGTTCTCTCCAAATTGTTGTGTATTCATATCCGAGGCATGATACCCAGGATTGAAGATGACAGTATCCGGTACTTTTTCCATAGCAAAACCTGGATCATTAATATCAATACCTTGTCCTCGTAAGGTTACAAAATCTCCCCAAGTATGAGGCATATCGACTACCAAATGATCTGGAGGATTATCGATGATTACTTGACCATCTTCAGTAGTCATAAACTCAAATGTAAAGGTAAACCAAATTCTCTGATTTGTAGTAGTAGGGACAGCTGCCATGATGAACGTCTCCGCATTTCCAAACCCAAGCACTCCATAGGGATCCCAAGTTTTATACTCTATTTTTGACCATTTCAATCCATTTAATAATATCATTCTAGTTACTGAATCACCTATGATACTAACCCAAATGTCATTTTCACGATGGTCTAGCAGTGGACAAGGCCCATAATTCAAAATTGGTGTAAACATTGTACTGCTTGGTACACTTCTGAAGTTTGTATCTATCTGTAAACCATTACATCGATCATGCCATGTATTAGTTTCGTGATTATAGTACCCTGGTTGGAATGATTTTGTGTTGCAATCAAATTCATCTAGATCAATAGCTCTAACTCCACTCTTAACTTGTCGATTGATTTTATAATTTGAGTTGGTAGTATCTGTGGCTACTACACCGGTTACTTGATCCGTACGAGTGCAGTTTACATTCATTTCGGTTTCATAATGGGGTGGAAGAGCAAGATTCACAAAGGCACCCTGGAGGAGAAGAAGAAGAGAGACGTTAGTAACTTCTGTAAGTACATGTAGTTTGGAAAGGCGATCAATAAAAAGCAAATGAAGTTATATCAACTTACCTTCTCATTAATGATACTTGCTGCAGAGATCTCACCATTATGTACGGATGCTATACATAATGCATCTCCTTCATGTTGTGTCAATTCATTAATCGTTTGTTCACGGAATGATATAGTTTTAGGATCCCGAAATGTTATTAAATTCAGTAGATTGAAGTATTTATAATCTCTTGGTTTGTATTCTCTTACTGTATCTGATGAGAGTTGTCGCCGCCTATTACTACGGAGACCAATATTTCTTATAACCTGAATATTACCATATGGATCAACAAATCTTTGAACTATTAATCCCAGTCCAAACCACCATTGATGATTATACAACCGAAGTATTGTTATTGCTAATAATAAGGCAAGGATTGATACCCGTAGCTTGATCATTGATTGTGATTGTTGTAGGGTATGTATATAATATTATCTTGCAATTCGAAACTGTTACCTACTCTTTTCTTTCAGTACGCCTATTGAGGTATGCCTATTATTATGATGAACGACCTTGTTTAATTTGTCGGTGTAACTTTTTTGTGCACAATGCTCACTTTCAATTTCTGTTGAGTTGTTCAGTTTGTGAGATGACGAGTTAAATACAACAATGTATTTGCAATAATCATTCAAATAGGTTCACAATAATTGGTATAGTCATTCACCACAAGCGCCTATGAGGAGCGTAGTAGGTAGTACCTGGTAGTGCAGTAGTCGTCGTATAATTCACTAGTTTGTACTGTTCTATCGCTAAACATCTCTGTAATCTAGTTAAGTGCAGACACTGCAAGACACCGATTTACTTATCCCGATCTACTCACAGGACCTCTAAAGAGCCCATCTTTCACTCAATGTGATGTGTGCTGCCTCAGAGACTTGAGGTCTATAAGGTCGGTACATATGTGCTTGATTAGTTTCCTAGTCCTAGTGTCTTAGTCTTAGCCAATCACTGATCGGTAAAGGTCTTCTATTACTCAACAACGGTTTACTTATCGTCATCACCTACTCCCCACTGTTGACCTAACTTTATACCAGAAGCAATAGACTTCCACCAGTACTCATCAGCACCATCTTTCTTATTCTTCATCTCTTCTTTTCCAAAATCTCGATCAACTAAACATCTAGTTATACGCTCACCATACATTTCCACGGCATCACTAAAGAACTCAGTCCATGCGTTTGGTCCATCCAAGTCGCATTCTTCCATCTCATCAATCATGACTGCTTCGTCATTCACAACATGTGTCATAATGTTTTCGGGTGTATAACAGAGTGGATCATTTCGAAGTAATAGGTGTGGTTCACCACCGGATGTTCTTGCTATCAGTATGTCCTTGTCCATGTAAGATATTTCCAATGTACGGGTTGTAGACCATGACTGTGGTGTGGGTATTGTAATGCCATTCAGCTTTATCCCTTGAAAGTGTTCTAGTAATAGCGTACCCTCCTCTCCTCTAAACTCTTTATACTCCCCTGTCAAATCATCTTCTGTGGGACGTCTTAAACTTGTACAGACTTCTAATACCAAATCTACAGAATCACAAAGTTGAACTTCTACTAAAGCCTTGGCTCTAGTTTGCTCATTCTCTACATTCAAAGCAACATTCCTAAAATCTAATATCTCAAATGGAAATAGTACTGATATACGTGATAATAAAGTAATAAGACGCATACCAATTGTAGGCACGCCAGTGAATACAAAACTCCAGTTTGCATTTAAGGAATGATGAGTTGCTGGTCTTAGTATCGGTAGAGGTGATAATTGTTCTAGATCTTTCATAATATCTTCGGCTGTATTAGCACCATCTTCTTCTTCTTCATAACCGGTAATTGCCGCATGGGCTAGTTCACGTTTCAGTTTTGTTCGTTTGATTTCTGCTGGAGATGGTTGTTCTTGTTGTTGATCATCTACTCTATCTCTATCATCGCTAATAAGTGCACCAAGCTCATTAGTTTGCAAAGATGCAAGTGTACTATTCCAAAGAAATGGAGGGGGTATGAAAGATGCTACCTCTTTATTTGCAAGAGTATCATTCAGTAGGGATGATGATTCATAGTACGATAAAGCAGTGGTTGATGATGTTGATGATCTAACTGCAGCAGTTCTGATTACATGATGTGATGATGGCGAAAAAGATGATACTTCACAGGCGGAAGAGAGGAGTAACGCCACCGCATAAAGAAAAGATATCATCATGCAGTCTATTATTGGTGAGGTTATATCATTGTTCTTGGTGTTTATGGCTACCATACTTTCATAAAGCCATCTTGATTGCGGCGGTTTTGCCCATGCTATTTTTTGTGATGGGCCTCGTCGTTGCAGCTGCTTGTCCCCGGGCAACTGCTGCTTGCCCTGGGGTTCAAGAGAAAGAACGGACATTTTCGCATTTCGCAAAGGCTGGCTAAAATAGCGGTCTCTAGAGTATTTCACCAACAACACACTTCGCCTACAAAGTATCGTAGGTATAAGTACTGGAGAGAATAGAGATCAGTAGCAGTGGAATACATTTGTTGATTTCGGAGGTAGGTATTAATACCACAGATCTAAGGTAAACTACAAACAGAAAGAACAAGAACACAAAAGTATATAAGTTTTTATTGCAACTGCTAAAGCAATATGGGCCTTGAAAAGAAGAAACATACCCCAAAACAAAACCGTACTAGTATTTCATCTCCTGCACGGAATGTTTCACTACCTTTAACGAGTAGTGGTACTAGTACCACGCCGTCTAGAGGATTATCACAGGGTAAGGCTGCTTTATATAAATACTTTTTTTTGTGCACATCTTGTGTTCTTCTTTATCAAGCCTATAATAATATGTCTAATGTAATCTTATATCCATTACCCTCCACACTACAACCACAACTCCAACACCTCATAGACATGTCTATACCCAATACACCAAGCGAGCAACTTTCCACAGCAGCAGCAGGAGCAGCACCTCAACTATCACCACACGAACAGGAATTACAAAATGAAACACAAAGATTACAACGTGAAATTGATGCCTTGAAGAAATTACAACAATTAAAACAAGAGGAGGAGGAATTAAAACGTTGGTTATCGGGACATGATAATGTAGATGGTATATCTCCTCCGTCGCGTAGACGTAGCTCGGGTGGAAGTAGTGGAGGTAGACGAAAAAATAGTAGGGGTAATTTTTATGATCAAGAAACACCCGGTGGTGATAATAATGAATATCCATCCTCAGCTCTAATGCCTACTGAACCTACTGATTCATTAGACGAATCGGACTATTCTGCATCTCCACCCCGGAACAATGTTTATTCAGGAGCACCCTCACCCGGAGGAGGAGGAATTAAGAGAAGGAAACAACAACAGCAGCAGCAGTATAATTCTGAATTGGATGAATCAGATTATTCATTAGATGATAATGAACGCACGTCAAAGGGTAAACGTCGTGGTAAGAGAGGTAGTTCATTACCATTGCCTACACAGGCATATAATATCTTAGGGAGTTTTGCATTAGAGGTGAAACGTCGGTTCATCTCTGCTACAACTGTTGTTGAATCACCCTCATCGCCATCTTCTTCAGATGAGACTACTAATACAGCAGATGTTGAAAGTCATGGTAAATATTCCAAATCAAGAAATGGCAAGAAAAGAGGAGGACCACCGAAACAAGTATCTACCCGTGAACTGTTATATAAAATTGGTATGGCAATAATAACCGATATTGATGATGAGACATTACAACGTGAGGATACTGAAACTATATTAATCATTATTACCTTATTAAAGGAGGCGATATTGGGCATTGTTATTGCATTCTTGGCTGTATCATTCGTTTTATTCCTTGATCATTACTTCTTATTGAACTTGCCAACGGCACGAAACTTTCGTAGAGCAACGTTTGCGGCTATGAATGATCATGAGACATTACGTTCCTTTGAGGAGAATGCTGGTATGAAATTTATGGAAATGGCGGAATATACTGGTATTATGAATGAGATTGAACAAGCTGCGAATAAAACGAAGTTGGCATCGTCTATTTTTGATACACGGTCACAGGATTTAATTGATATGCAGGTTGATCTTACCACTGCCAATATTGATGCCAAATCCTATATGAAACAGTTGGGATTAGATACATTCTGTAATGATTGTATATGGAGTCAAAATCAAAAGTTAACTTGTGATGGTCGTGTAAAGCAGCTCGGAGAGAGGTATCAAACACCCAAATATAAGGCAATGATGTCAGCTATGCAGAAGGAATCATGTCGTAATTTGGTAACTGTTCCTGGTATACCTCCAAAGGAAAAAGAGAAACTTGTCAAGGAAAAGATGTTCAAGGAATGGAATCAAGAAGAGGAGGATGAAAAGATGTCCAAGGGATTAGCTACTGAACAGGATGTTGTTAAGAATTGGCATAGACATGCTGCCAACTTTTGCAGCGATTGTGAATGGGATGCTGGCATGACGTGCGCTAAGCGAGGACAGTTTCTTAATGAACGTTATGGCACGCCAATGATTGAGGCAATGGCAAAAGTAATGGTTGAGATGGAGAAGTGTCGACACTCTTACTATGAGAAGCGTATTAAGTCGATGGGTGGATATTGTGGATCGTGTGTCTGGGGTACCAAGAAGACACAGACTTGTAATGCACGGGTTGAATATTTAATGTATACTTACAAGAATCCGGAGAATGTGGCAAAGTTGGCAGCCATGGAAAAAGTGGCCTGTCGAGGATCAAATCAGAGGATGCATTAGTATCTAGACGAGATTTAGTGCTCATAAATTAGATATATCGATGAGCAGCTACTATCAGTGCAAATAATAATATGATACTATCTTTCAAACTGCTTTGATATTCATGAAGGGAATCCTCACTCATCTCAACCCATCATCTTCAGAGTTTCAAGCGCACTAAGGGGAAGGAGCCACCTACGATTGTGAGAAGAGCTCCCTCTTGGCAGCCTGCTGAATGTTCCCCACTAATTTCTCAGTTGCAATCTCAATCACAGCCTGACAACTCTTGCCCAATTCTCCACCATCCTCCTCGTCCTTTGCTGCAGCAGTTGCAGATGCCGATGGCTTCTTGTCACCACCTCCCGAAGGAGCCCCAGCAGCGCTTTTCGATGCGCTACCCCGTCCCATCATGGAGGGTACATCACCAGCACCTGCACTTCCACCATTACCATTTGGTTGATACTTGGCAATGCGGTCAGCAGCCTTGCTTACCCTATCAGGGTATCGATCTCGAGCATCAGTTTCACACATGGGTGTGCTTCCGAGAGTACGCATCCAAAGGAAATTCTGTGTCAATGTTGACAATACCGAACGTGCTCCACCACTCATAAAATATTCTACCTCAAGTTCATAGTATGAACTCCAACAGCTACCCCACTGTTCTAACCGAGCTTGTTCCTCCACAATAATTTCACCATTGGGACATTGGTTTTGAACTGGATTAGTATACTCGGGTGGATATGCCCTGAAGGCTTTCAATTCTGGAACACCTTTTGCCAAACTACGTAAAGGATCAACAACAATGGCCAAAAATGGGTTACCATGTGGATCCTCGGCACGTTGCCACTGAAGCTGTGTACTAATATCAGTTTGACTCAAGAAACAATGACTATGAATACCAACATCAAATGGATGTGAGTGGTACCAACCCATGAACCGTTCCTTACGCGTATTCTCAAGACTTTCACCTAATTCAATCATATGATTAACAACATCACCATCATCTGCAATGACACGTGTTTCAAATCCTTCAATTGGTAATGGGAATACATCTGTCACAACTAATTGTTTAGGTGTATTAGGATCGGGACGTCCCAAAAGTAATCCCATTACTTCAATTGGGTTACCACCCTTCTTAACACCCTTTTCTACACCAGAATGACAGTGTGTCATCTGTATTAATATATGGAGTGTTTAAGTGTTTGGGTGCGTGGGTTGGAGAAGTGATAAGTGTTAGAACCTTTACAATTATAACAAGCACATTTATTGAATTAATAAAGATAATATGTCAAGTATAAGACAAGGATATAACATGTACACCCTGCCTTTGCAATTATAACTACACATGATATGTATTTTTTGTAGCTATAAATGTACACCCTCTCATGTACGCCCATAACAAACCAAACATGAAACAAACAATACAAAGATAATATCTACAAGTATAATAAACTTACCATCTTCATAACAGCAGATGGACTAACGGCCACACCTTTGAAATATCTTGGATCATCTTTCCAAGGATTTGCCTTTCTCAACTCGGCGAGCTTTTCATCATCGAATGTATACCGGGCGTCGGCTGCGGCAACAGTGGTTGTTCCTCCTTCTTCTACCATGTTTTAAATACTTATTGAACTGTTATCCTAATAGATATGTTTGGTATGTTGTAGACTCCTTACTAACTCCCCCCCTCTTTCAATATAGTTATGGACTGTTGTGTATATATTAGATGTGCCAAGAGGTAGCAATAGACTCTAATAGAAAAGAAGTATCTACAACAAACGTTAACAAAGTTCACCGGTTTGCTCGCCAACTCATAAATGAAAAATTGCAAATAACTTTGCTTTTGCTACCTACCATTAACCACCTGTACAAATACTTCCTATCCAACTCAATATACCAAGATGCTGAAATCCTTCCTACTAGCGCTATTTATCTGTCTTCTCTCCGTCTATACTGTCATTGCCGGTACCAACGCGGAGGGTGAGTATATAAAAAGATACACATGATGTGCACAAAATATCTTTTTTCATTTCCACTGTAAAATTTTATACCAGCCTTCTAACAATCTTTATCTTAATAATATAGGCCTTGCATATTTGGAAGCAAAGGGTAAAGAAGATGGCGTAGTTACGTTGCCCAGTGGTTTAATGTACAAAGAAATTCGTGCTGGAAATCCTGACGGGAAAACTCCAACTATCAACTCTCCATGCGAGTGTGACTATGCAGGCACACTAATTGATGGCACAGAGTTTGATTCATCATACAAGCGTGGTCAACCACTTACATTTGCTCCCAATCAAGTTATTAAGGGCTGGACCGAAGCTATGCAATTGATGAAAGAAGGAGCTAAATGGGAATTATACATCCCTTCTGAATTAGGATATGGAGACCGTGGTGCTGGTGGTAGTATCCCTGGCGGGGCTCTCCTCATCTTTACTTTGGAGTTATTAAAGGTGAGAAATATATATTTAAGTGACTGTTCGATTCCAACTTTTTAGTCATCTTAACTCATTCATCTTATATCATCTATCATTTATAATTTATAGGTCAAGGGAGACTTTGTAAAGACCGAGTAAGTGGATTTGTGAATTGATACACAGCAACAAAGATGACAGAATGAATCCAAGGATAAGAACTAAAAATGTAGTTGGATAAGCTAGGATTTGATTGTTTTACAAAGCAAGTCTAACATTCTATCGAATCCTTCCTCAAACCTTTAGACCAGAGGAAGTGAACACCGATGGATTTGAAAGTAGTGACGAAAGTGCTATAGACACAGATTCATCTTCTGATATAGACTTACCTTCTACCACAGCAGTGTTGACTAATACAAGCACTCATACCATCACAAGTATATCTCTACTTGTCATCACTTTTAATGCCATTTTCATGTTGTAAAACTATACGACGCCAAAACATACTAGGAGGTAAAAGTAATGTACACTAGATCACTTCTCTACTTGGTAATAATTGAGGAAAAGGATTGAACTGTTAAGCTTAGCTCATATCCTTATCTAGTATCCTAAAGCCTCAAAACTTGTATGTACTCTTCGTCTGTGGAAAACCAGCACCTTTATCATCTTCTGCCGACATTTTGAATGAAGACTTTCCAAAAGTCTTCTTTATGGAATCTTCTTTTTGTGGCATTCCAGTAAATCCAGGTCCACTGCTTCCTTTCATTGGGGGCGGCGTCGAGATCTGTGCATCACTTAAGGCTGAGTTTCCTCCCTTACTTCCAAAGGCGCCACTACTACTCTTGCCACCAAAAGGTGATGCAGCCGTGTTGCCTTTAGTAAAACCAGAGCCAGCTCCTTTACTCACTGAGCCCTTCAGGTTTGATGGAGGCGTATTGAAGCCTGAACTAGACCCAAACGTTGGTGGTGTATTGAAACTTGGATTAGATCCAAAAGCAGACTGTGAACTTGAACTCCCTTTGAGTGTTGTCGGTGGTGTATTGAAACTTGAATCAGATCTAAACGCCGACTTAGAAGTAACGGATGTACTTCCATTACCCCCAAATGATGACTGCGGGGTACCTGTACTTCCATTGAGTGTTGCAGGAGCTTCAAACGATGAGCCTTGCTGTGAAGGCATACCCGAAGATTGATCCATCATATTGCCGCCTGTTTGACTTTCAGGGCTACTGAATGTTGACTGTGGCCCACTTTGCCCAAATGGAGAATTCTCACCATTGACATTGAAACTTGAAGGCTTGTTTTCGTCACCATCGTCTTCATTATTGAACAATGGTAGCGCCACAGCTACAACCACGGACCCTGTAGCCACCGCAGAAGCTGCTACTATGATCTCTGTATTATCTAAGTCTCCGTCAAAGGAAGTTAGCTTTGTAATAATCTGGGGTAGCGACGAGCAACAGGCTAGGAAAGATACATCTACCCTCTTGGGTATTCAAGGGCAAGAAGGTAGTATGAATAGTCGGTGGTTATTCTGTTATTGAATAGCTGAGAATAAAGGAACTATCTCCCGAAAGAGCAAATACAACTGCTCATATGTCTTCCAATAGCTTGTTTTACAACCAATGCTGCCTGATCCACGCCTTGCCATTTTCTTCCTATCACCAGCACAAAGGGATCACATTTTTGAGTATTTATATCATACTCATTACCATTCCCACATAGTTTGATGCAACAGTCTTGATTCTGTATACGATCCGTCACAAATGAATTATAAAGATATGAAACATGATACTTAACTCTCCCTTGATATATCTCAAAAGGTATCTCCAATACTGTAACAAATGACAATTTGCCAAAAGGGTCTCTGACTTTTACTGCTCTGCTTGTAGAATGATGTGGTCGATGAGGTCCATTGCAACCGACAGCCGTCTCATAAAGTAATCTTTCCTTTGCACCATCATAGCGTAAGTTTTCATAACCAAGTAGCAGGTCTTCAATCTTTGAACGGGCATTCAGTTGATCGCTTTGTGCTGTCCTAGCATTACATGCATCTACTGCGACAGTTATTGGAGGTTGATGTTGGTGCAGATCTGGATTGAAATTAATTTGAATTCCACAATTTGTTTCCCGACCAATGTCAGTGACGCCTCTTCTAGACGAGCGTTTTGAACCAAGAAGATGAAAGAACAAGCTTGTCTTTGATTCTGGATCGTTCTGTAGCCACAGTGGTATATGTATCACCATTTTAGCTTGATGATTCTCCTTTCTGGATGCCGATGGTGTACTAGTGATGGATCTACGACTGTCGTGTGCATTGTGTAGTGGTTTCTTGGAAGTTGGCGTTGTCGATGCTGACAAAGTTGTACCATCTTTGCTATTGTTTGAATCACAAGTAATTGATAGAGGTACTTTCGGAACAGACTTAGCAGCAGCATCCTTTTCCACTGCAACACCATCTGCTTTGTTGTCATCTGTTGTATCTGTAGACTTTCGATATTTGACACGCTTTGCATCAACTCCTGCTTCATAGTTAGCCTGAAATCCTTTTACTGGTGTCATCATGATAGTATATACAAGACCGGTAGGTGAAGGTTCACAAAGCAATACGGTGCCCTCTACATCTGAACCATCTTCTTTGTCACTAGCAATTGTAACCCGACAGCCGGCTGCATATGCGAGTTTATCTTGTGTAACTTCTTCTACTACATCCTTTTCATCTTTATACACAATCTTATACATTAAATCTTTTGAAATAATATTGAAAGATACAGACTGAACCACTCCCTAACAAAATTATTAATGATAGTATATGTGTATATCATATATCCAAAATGAGAGTATTGCAATTTGAATGAAGATATGTGAGTATAATATCATAGAGGATACACTAAACTCACCTGTTTTAGAAGTATCGACGACACTTCATCTACTTCCATATCACAGCTAGATTTATCTGGAAAGTTATACCAAACTGGACAACCCTTTGGAAATGGTAATGCTTCAGTTTGCTCATTGGTCAACTCCATACTAGGATTTATTTTGAGAAAGTTTATATAAGTATATTGTTATTGTTGAGAAAGTTTGTGTATGTGGTATCTTTTCTACACCCTGGCCACCTAATCATAAGTATCAACTGCACTATTGTTTGCAAAGTATTGCAATAGTAGAACCAACCAATTACCACTATTTATCGGTACATACCTACACACCAATGATCTCGCTACTCGATGCTACTTTCCGTATTTTGACTGTACCATCATTACACATGTAAGCAAATCAGAAAGTATGCTCATAGTACACTCTTTAAAGGGCCACGCCATTTTGAATTCTGATAAACTAATATGTACTACAACCGTTAGTTGTTGCTGTCCATAAACGCCACACTATCTCCTATATAGATAAGAGGCAGCCCTAGTTGATGTCATCACATATCGCACTTGCAAAGGACGACGAGATAAACGCCGAAAAACTATCATCTGAGAATTTAAATAGCATATCAAATTATAGGAAAAAGCTCAGTACAAACTTGCCCTCAATACCAACATACGGATCTTGTATATCATCTCCAACTGCCCAACAGCAATATAGGGTTACTTCTCCTACTCAATTGCTACTATCCCTAATGGGATCAGTGGATTCATCAGATTCTAATAATAACAACAACACTTCTTCTCCAACTAATTTACATTACTCAGCATCTGATAGTGATCAAGAAGATTCATCTATTAACTCAATAGTAGAAGAAGAAATAAGTAATAATAGTGACAGTGACAATACATCTATAGAAGAACAACCTACTACTAACACCACATCAATATACAATAACAAACTAATAAACATGGTTAATTGGTCAGTTTTTACACCACTACTAAATCGTTTCCTAAATCAAACAGTATTGGCAGATAAACTCAATCAATACTTTATATTAGTATTATTATCACAGAATGGAAAGTATGCAGCATTAGGTTTTATTGTCATATACATTATATTTACATTATTAATCTGGATACCATTATGGTTACTAAGTTGTGTCATAACAGAAACGGGAGTATATCTCTTTATTTTAACAAGTATAATATATGGCGGAAGATGTATATTACGACTATTAGCATTCCCCGGTACTAATGTGAAAGTATATGGTGAAATTGAGAATGAATTTTCAAAGTATGCCTGTAAGATGTTATCTGGTGGTGCTGATGCTCTGTCCAACTTTGCAATGTCTATTAGGGCTGGAAATTCATCATCAACAACAACACAGTCTTCTAAGATGGATAGAATATTGGGCAAGGATGATAATGACGGATGGGATATTCAAGATGTTGCATCAACTTACAAGAGATTGGAAGTGTATAAGAAACGAGTGTTTGGTGTATATTTGGAAGTGTTGCACTGTTTACTGGAAGAGAATGGGCAAGGATATGATCCTTCATCTCCTACTACTGCTCTTGGAGCACATACTACAGCGGCAAATGGGAATAGTTTTTATAGATTGGGTGAGAATATATCGGCGTGTAAGGATACATGCAAGAGGAGCATGTGTTGTGAACGGCAAAGCTCTAGTGGTGGTGAAACTTCTTCGGAGACTATTCAAATTAATGTCCCTCCAGCTCATAGTCCTACAAATAGCCTAGACAGCAACAGCTTTAAAAGATCTACAACAAAGTATGGTAACAACCCATTAGTTGGAGATGTTGGTAATATGAACACTATCACATCTCAAGCTCGTTCCGATGGTAGAGAGTTATATACTCTCCTCACTTCACTGTTAGAAGATTATTCTACATTAGAATCATCAGCATCTAATATATTGCAATCAGGCATTACTGTACAGAATTTAAAAAAGGGTATGGTATCAAATGAAACTGCAGAGTGTGCAACAAAGTTGATACAACGTGCAGAAGAGTTGAGAGAATTGGTATCACGGATTAAGCTTTCCTCTCCCGATGGCGATAATGAAGAAGATGAGCAAGAAGATGACGAAGAAGATGTTGGTGCAGAAGCAGTTCGACATCGTCTTGAGGAACAGGGTACTGCGTCATCGTCATCTACAATGGGAATGGTAAAGTCAGCAATTCAGGCATTTGTCTCCATGATTGATCCACCACCACACAAGTCCATCTTTGGATTGGATGTGATCCGAGGTTGTTTCTTGGCACGATATATTGGTGCTCGTCAATTCTGGATTAAAAGAAGCCGAGGCGGTGGAAAATTGGATGTGATTCATATCCCTTCATTATCAAACAACAAAGGGCAAGAAAGTTTTCTACCCTTATCGCCACGAAAAGGCCGAGACGAGGACATTACAAACAATTCAACTAACAAAAGAAGAGCAGTGCTATACTGTAATCCTAATGCAGGACTTGTCGAGGTAGCTACTGGGATGGGGCTAACTGGTGGTAATGTTGCTCAAGATAAAGATGATGACGAGAAAGATGCAACATGTTGGACAGAGTATTACATAGAACATGGCTATGATGTATACCTGTTCAATTATGCGGGTTATGGTCGCAGTTTTGGAGGCAGTTCATGGAATGAAACAACATCTGAATTCAATCATGGCTTCTTTCCAGCATTGCGAAGAGTCTTCTTCTCTACTTTTCTTGCTTTTAAACCATCCTCTGAGAGTTTGAAGTCAGATGCATCTATTGTAGCCCAACATCTTGTCGATGTTGTTGGAGTTGATGAGTTAATAATACATGGAGAAAGTATAGGCGGCTTGGCAGCCGCAGGAGCCGCAAGGAGCCTGACAGCAACAACAGCTTCACCCAAAGTATCAACACTGCTCATTTGTGATAGAACATTTTGTAATCTCGAGGCAGTGGCTCAAAGATTGGTAGGAGGTTGGACTGGGAATGCCATTCGCCTCTTGACACCAACATGGTCTACAGATGTTGCTCGAGATTTTATAGCAGCGAGATGTCCCAAGGTTGTAGCACAAGATGCCGCTGATGAGATCATACATGACTATTCTTCTTTAAAGACCGGGCTTTCATTTGCGAAAGAGCTTACTAAAGGCTCAACGAAAAATATTGGCTGGATGATGTCGTCACCATTAGAGTATCGAATGGCTGATCTAGACAGTGTGAGCATAACAGATTCAAGACTGCCAAGCAGCTCAAACCATGTCAAGAATCCGTCTACTTGGCCGGCAGATAAACACATTAGCTGTTCGGAAGCACATCACTTTTCAGCTTGTGTCAGAAGGATCGGAAAGTTAGCCACAGCTGCAAAGAAGCAGATCAAGCTTGACGACTCAACAAGAGAAGAAGAGGGCACCGAAGTTATTCTTTCATCAATGGATGAAGTAGATGATTTAACATCACCAAGCAGTGTTGGTAATCAGAAGAAGTCTGACTTTAAAGCACTCATAAAAGTTTGGAAGTCTCTGGCGTGTATCGATGGATTATGCGGCTTACCACTCGGTCACACTGTCAAGGAAGGCTCTGATTGTACAATCGCCTGGTTATGTTGCGTAGTAATATTCGGGTCACAACGTCTCGCCTCACAGGCCGAGAAAAGATGGAGTAAAGACACGTCTCCAGAAGGCTCTGGATTGAATAACAGAAATCGAGAGTTCCTTCTTGAAGATTTTGATATGAGACCAACGAATCATCATTGGGATGACAGTAGTTTAATAAGTCATCCCTTACCAATCCCTGTGGTATTATCATCTTTGAAAAACATGACTGCAGAGGAGAAGCACTCTTTGAAGGAGGGTAAGTTTTGTGGGATCTCGGAATGTGCATGTGATATGTCTTATATATCATTGTCTCACCGCTATACACTCATCTTCATCATACCAGTCGTCGAGGCTGAGCTTAAGTATGTAATAGGCATGCTTGAGTATATTGTCTCCAGATTGACATCCAAGGAAAGTGTTGCTACATCAATAAGTCAAATACGAGAAGGGGTAGAGAATGATCAAGACATCGTATCAACTGGATGCTTTTTGAATCTCAATTGTGGACATAACAATCAATACTCTTCCGAAGAACGAGAGAAATTAATATCATTGATACGAAGATCATTTGGTAGTCGTTTAGAAATAGTATAATAATACTAACTCTAAATGATTCAGAGATATCATCTTTAGATATAATATGGTGCTCAAATCAATATCACAGGACGTCACCAACTAAGGATGCAATCTCTTTACACCATGCGATATCCCTAGGTGCAAAAGACTTGGCTTTATCTCCTCCTAATACCACTGCATAATACCATCCATCATCATTATTATCACTCATATCATCTGGTCTTGTCACTGGCAATAGCAAGGCTTCTTGTGCATTACTCGGTAGGTAAGTGAACTCAACTTGACCAGGCAATGCTTGAAGTGTGGGGAGATATGATTCGTTCGCTCCTTTTCTTCTTGTTGATCCCACAACTTGTGCTCCACCCACAGTTCCACCTTTTATACTACCATCCTCTCTTAACATTCGATCAAGGATGGGAGTCTTTAAATCTGATGATATTGATGAACGCAACTGTTCTTCTTGTGGGAGTATTCCGACTGTTGCAAGTGGTATCCACTCAGAGTTTTGTTGTGTAGTAAGGAGAACAGCTGATTGTGCCGGAGTACATTTAAGAAATGATGATAATGCCCACTCCACTGTAGATTGAAACTTATCATTCCTTCCCTGCATTGTACTACTATTTTGATTCTCATTCCAAATAACTTTATCTTGATTAATACCCTCCAACATTACTCTTTCAGCTTGTACACTTTCTACATCTAACTTTGTTATACCATTTAATAATACACTACCCGCTGCAAACACACCTAATAAATCAATTCGACTTCTACTAGCCTCATATGTAGCATCTTCAGGAAAGGATATCAATCTTAGTAAGAGTATGAATAATATACCGATTGATCCCAAAAGAAGGGAGGTACGATCTGATGTCAGGGTTAGTAGTAGTTGATCAATGGTTGATAGATTAGATGGAGATGTACTATCACTACTTCTTCCTTTATTATCGAAACTAACATTAGCTTTACTTGTAGATAGAAAGGATGACGATGATGATGTGTCATCATTCATATTATTATTGTTGAGTAATGCAGTGTTTCTATGGTGTATCCTATGTTTTTTATTTGTTGATGATACTGATTGTGATTGTCTTGCAATTAGTAAACGATTATTTATACTATGGTGCTGGAAAGCAGTAGAGGATTGCATCCTTCTTAGCACATTATCTGCGGACGATTGTATAGAAAAGGGTATCCTTGTTGTTGATGATACCGACTGCGGTAGTACCAACGATAATACCACCGCTAGAAAGACAGTACCCATTAGGCGGTGATAGTTATTAGACAGTGGCATTGGCATTACAATATCATCAACTAACTAATAGTGTGGCGGCGAGAGTATGAGTATGAGAGGAAGTACAAAGGGGAGTAATAAAAATAAGAGACATGCATGGCGAGTAAACGAAGTCAAGATCGACTGCAATAAAAGCTCAGCCAAACTACTTAGCCGTGCTGAGTAACTAAGCGGCCCATCAAGAAGCCCTATCCCACTAATAGAACCTTTCATCATAATACACAAAGTAGTATTGCAATAGAATTAGAAGTAGAGGACTACAACAACTCTTTACACAGAATAATACAACATCATCCCATCAACATCAACATAAATATTATCATGAGTGTATCTATCCAAACACCGCCAAGTTCCGACGTGTTCTCGTCGTATAATAATGGACTATCACCTCCGCCTACGCCCATGGTCAAGAGAGGACGTCAATTCTTCAAAAGTAATGATGATACAATGCCACCGGAGATACCTATGTTCTTCCCCTCATCGAATTCAGTTATGACGGGTCATTTATCATGTTTGAAGGAGGATGAAGAGGAGGATATCAAGGAGGAGGAGAATGTGGAAAGGAGGCCACTAAATCTGCTTGCATCCAGACCTACACCAACTATACGATTGAAGCCTAGACCGACATCATCCATACTTAGTGTTATGGCTGATATACCTCCCGAGGATACCTGCAAGATCTGCAAGAAGCAAGTCTTGACAGTTGATATGAATGAAATCAAACCACTACCAATCTATTCTCCATCTTCTGTTGCCGAACCTAAGAGAAGTATAGAATCAATGATACGAAAGTTACCTTCTCTATCATCTGATTCCGAAACCAATACGATATCAAAGTCGGATACAAGGAAGCTTCCGTCGTTCCAAAGAGGAGGTTTACATCGTCATACGACCAAGAGACGTAATAGTATTGTAGCAAGAAGTGCTTAGATAGTTTGCCACAAGTTTTGTATATGATAAAGGGAGATGTTGTTGGCTACTACCCAATGTAATTGAAGTCACATATAGTAGACGTAGAAAGAGAGTAGGATACCCACTTGGTAGCAGTGCAGTGTATGTAGCAGTGCAGTGTATGATTAGTTTGAGCTAGAAACTAGAAGAATAGTAGATAAGAGAAGTGTAGATTAATTGTAAACACTCGTCATAGAGAGTAGATTTAAGAGTAGGATATAACAACAGAGATGTAATTGAGGCAACATGCTAAATTAGGGACGACGCTTCTTATCTCTTGCTGCTTTTCTCTTTTGATCTTTTGACTTGTCCTTCTGCTTAGACTTTCTATCTTCTTTCTTTTTACTCTCTTCAGTCCATGCCACTTTAAACTTCTTCTCTTGCTTCTTTGTTTCTTGTTTCTTTATCGCTTGATCAATTGCCTTGTTAGTGTCTACTATCTTTGCAACTGTATCAGCCGTCTTATTAACTTCCTCTGAGATACCCCAAATGAACATGATACCCGCAGTAGAATCAAAGCTTATACTTGCTTTACTCTCTTCTCTTAGCTGTTTGATTGTCTTACCACCTTTGCCAATTACCGATCCTATTGCTGCCTTTGTCACAACAATACGCTTTGAAGAATGACCAATCGGTAGCTCATCTGGAGGTTGTATAGCAGCATATTTCGTCTTGAGCTGGTTTATATCTTCCACGACTCTTTTCACAGACATCTCAGGTCCCCATATCCCAATTCTGTTTCCATTGACTTTATGCTTGATATCATTAGAGTACTTCTGAATCAAAGTGAGGATGTTTGAATGCCTCGTCCCTAGAATCATTCTCATAACACGGCTGTCGGTCACGAGGATATCAACTTTACAAGATCCAATAGGCAAATTGCTTGATGGAGGTATTGATATATGCCTATGATTGCCAGTTCTAACATCTTGACCAGAAGTGCTACCAAAACTTTTGCTCTTATCTTTGTCTAGTTTCTTGCTATTACTCGAACACCAGGCCTCAGGTATAACTGTTACTACAGCTCTACCTTTCCTTATGGCTCCACTCTTTGGAGTACACTTCAAAGCATCTTGTTGTGTTACTCCACGCTCACTTATCCTCTTCTTTGCATGAGTGGTAAGGTATACTGATGGAACTAAATCACTTCCTCGGGGGAATTGAAAAAGTTACCCTTTTCTCCACCATATTTCTTTCTATCTTCCTTTACTTGCTTTCCATTATATTGACGGAGGAATTCCTCTTCGGTATTACTTGTCATCATTAATGTGATAGTGGGGTATGGTTGGCGGTTCAACTGCAGTGAAATTTTCAGGTGAAAGTGAAACGGGATTCCATGTAAGGGTATCCTTCCAATTATCATAGGCCCTTACATTGTCTATTCATGTGTTGTAATGTTTCTTTTTACATAGAAGATAAACCATTATTATGTGTGTTCCATTTGTGCATATTCTATACATTCGTTAGACTCTAACTAACAACAAAACGGAGATCCGATAGTTTGTTCAATCGAAATGACTGTTCCGACTTCTCTCTTCTGCAGTCGTCATCCCGTCCGCTCATTATCTACACTATCCAACATTTAGGTTAGACATGTATGCATTTTCCCAAGTACTCTTTCTCATATATGAACGTTGTTTCTTCTCATCAGCAGGCTGAGTTTCAGATGATGCCTCTTTTGCAAGCCTTTGCTCCTTTTTCAGACGCTTCTTCTCTGCAGCTTTTCTCTGAAGATACTCTAATCTACTCTTCATTCTATCTTCTATTGCCCCAACTCTTACTGGTTTAGCCGATTGTGATGACAAAGGATCACTAGTAGTGGTCGATGTGGACAACGAGGAGTCCGTGGAGTGTATTGATTCGCTGATCATGATTGAAATTAAAGTTTTATAAGGTATTGTTACTATCCAATCTGAAGTCAGTTTGACTACTCAATATATCAACGCTTGTGCTAGAGATATGATAAGCATTAATGAGGGCATACACGCAAATATGGGCAGTATGGGGAGAGACGGCAGTTGATCGGCAGTTGAAGAGGCTTGAAGAGGGGCATGCCCAATCGTCTGTACGTCGCCGACCAATAAAGCAGCCAATTCTTCTTTTCTCCTCCCCTCCTTGCACCTCCTCCAGTCTAACCATTCGTTTGGATTATTAGAGGATAGTGCAACAGTGTCGAGGATCTCTACAGCATCCATACCGACTCGAGACATAAAACAAAAGTCATTAAAGATCCAACTCAATACAAAATTGCAACACATCAATATCAAATACACAGTACAATACACATCAACATCATGGAAAAGTATAAAAACATGACCCTCGAACAACTTGAATCTCTTCAAGACGATTCAACAATTGATGAAGAGATTGATGAAGATATGGCATTCAATTCTGACGATGAAGAAAAATACGGCAAGTACTTTTCAACGTCAATAACAGTTAGCAACAATTTGACTGATAAGAATGTAAATCTTCCAATACCACTGCAACATAATACAGTACGGATTATTAATGTACCACATGGTCATAAAGTATCACTCTCATCAATATGTTTGGATGTATCAAAAGTTGATTATCAACAGATTAAACTCATATACAAATGTTCATATCCAGCAAATCAATCTGCAAGCATTAATGACTATAATATGTGTCTATCCAACTATCTAAGTATGAAAAATGGTGGTAGTGGATTACAACCAACAACACCTATCAATTTACAAGTTGTTGGGCCATGTAAATTAGAATTCAAGGTTCAGATTATGCCGGAAAAGTATAGTAGTGGCGGCAGCATCAACATATTTGGTATCCTGTTACCCATTGCAGAAGATGAGTTGATTGATGATGATGTATTTGCAGACGCATTCATGTCAGATGAAGATGAGAGTATTGCAGAAAATAGTGATAATAATGCATCAACCAATAGTGACGGCAGTGATGAGGAAAAAGATGAAGTTGAAAAGGATACTTCTAAAGAAGTATCCTGGACTTCTAAGAAGAGAAAGCTAGAAGATAATAAGAAGAATATAGAAGCACCATCCAAGAAGAAGTCGCCAGTTGAATCTAAGACTCCTGCTACTACTGCATCAACTACTTCACAACCAGAGAATACTACTGAGAAGAAACTAACCAAGAAACAACGAAAGAAGCTAGCTAAAGAAAAGGCTAAACAGCTTGAAGAGACTTTATCAGCCTCACGAAATGAAACAACACCAGCAACTGATGAAAAGAAGTCCAAAAAGAAGAAGAAGCAAGCCTCAGCAGAACTAAATGAATCACGATGGTCAGGTACACGTGAGCGTCGATTAAATGGTGGACTTATCATCTCTGACCTAATCCTCGGAAGTGGAGCACCCGTGAAGCCCGGCAAGAGGATATCTCTACATTATACAGGGTCATTACGATCGACTAAACAAGTGTTCGATAAGAATAATAGTAAACAACATCCATTGGTATTCCGACAGTCTACTGGTGAGGTTATACGGGGACTTGAGCGTGGTTTAGAAGGTATGAAAGCGGGTGGTGAACGTATCATTACAATCCCAAGTAAGCTAGGATATGGTAGCAAAGGTTCCGGTGCCTCCATCCCTCCTGATAGTGATTTGGTATTCGAAGTAAAGGTGTTAAAGGTTGGATAAGATTTGTTTGGATTTGCATTATATGAAAGAGTCTAGTTTTAGGAAGGAGCATATGTAACAACCCTATCTAAAGTTCTGATTGGACACTGCAACAACAAGATTTTGTATGATGATCGATTGCGTCCTTTACAATAGCTACTGCTTCGTCTACAGCTTGCCAAGTCTTTCCAGAAATGGTAACATAAGGCTCACAACTATTCACGGCAATGCCGAAGCCATCTGCAAATAGTCGAAGGAGACATCCAAGTCCACCTACTTTACTCAACAAGGAGCGCTGCAATACACAGCGCGCATGATATACTTTACGGCCATGTTCGACCAAGAACGGTAACTCCACTAAACACAGGAACACTTCTCCTGATCGTGTTAGTGACCACGGATCGTTCTCATCAAACCCCAACTGTCCAACAATGGCAACATTGTGTCTAGATTCAGATACTACCAAGCCACAACTTTTGGCCACATCATAGACACATCGACCAGATGATCCAGCATCGCCTATTTGGTAACAATGATTAATCAAGAGTCTTTGAATTTGCTCATAAGCTGCGTCCAAAGCTCTCGGAGGAGACAAGGGATACATTGTTATTGTGATTGACATTGGTGGTTGGAGAATATACGGGTCTGCCGAGTCGTTATAATTGACTTTGAGAAAGCAATCTGTTTCCTTACCAATCTGGACTACACCCTTCCTAAGTGATCTTTTTGATCCAATCAGACTGAAGAACAAAACTCTTTGACTATTACTATCACGTTGTAGCCACTCTGGTACTGTTATTTGTCTTTCTCTTGGTTCGACACGAGTAGTAGATACTGTTCTTGATGAGACTGTTAGAGAATCAGAATCAATATCTGCATGAACACGCTTGCAACCTTTCGATTCAGTCTCGGATGTGATACTACTGGCACTTACTGCTGCATCATGACATGTGATTGACAAAGGAACTTCTTGTTCATCGTTTGATTTGCTTGATAAAGATAACTCGACACCATTTTCGTTTTCCTTTGCATCTATACCATTTGCATACTGAGCTTGAGACGATCCATCCGCTGACTTCTCAGTCTTAACTTTTCGATACTTGATATGTTTTGAATCAATACCATCTACATTCTGAGCTTGAGATGATCCATCCACTGATATCATGACTGTATAAACGAACGTTCTACAATGAGTAGATGACTGCTTGGGTAGCAGCACTGTGCCTTCTACTACCGATCCGTCTTGTCTCGTAATGGTAACAGGGCAGTTGGCAGCATATGCCAATTCCTTTTCGGAAACCAATTCAACTACCTCATCACCCTTCTTATCATCTTTGTACACGACCTCATATACAAGATCGATCCCTTTAGTAAATGAAACAGATCGAACAACTCCCTGTTTTTGTACGTGTATGATAGGGGGTAAATGAGAAGGTGGTGATATTAGAGTATTATGCATCGGCAAAGCAGATGATAGCCAGATGACAATGATAGCTGTCGATAAGTCGATGGTGATACGACGTATACTATCATTTATTCATTACACATCTTTTCTTACCTGTTTCATAGATGGTGGAGACTCAGCATTTTCTTTATCAATACTGTTTGGAAAGTTATACCAAACTGGACCTGTATGTTGCAATATCAGTATACAGTGGAGAATTAACAAGTGGTTAGCAACGGTATTATTGCAACAATTTTGCAATATCGATATCGGTCGGCGGCCAAGATTTTACTACCACCATTGCAATTATCAAACACTACATTTAATAACTTACAACCAATTGGGAAAGGCAATCCCTTTGTTTGATCTATTTTTAGTTTCATCTCTGAGTATGTTGAGGATGAAACTCTCATTCATTCGGTCGGCAACACAATTACTACATTTGCTCGGCAACATTTTCATTTGGCGATACACCGACCCTTAATTAACAACTCTTGTTCTCCGTATCCTCCTCTATTGAAGAAGATTGGTATATCTATGCGCTTTTCTATTCTTCTCCTACTGGTGTGTTCGTCAACATCATCATTTGGTTTTGTTCCATCTGCTCATGCTCAATTGTCAAAAGCTGAGAGCGACTCATTATCATTTGCAAAAGATACGAATACAGTCATCCCATCATCAACTTCATTGTGTAATAGCAACCAAGTAGACAGTGCAACAATGTCATCGTCTATTCCGAAATGGTTTCAAAAAGAGATCAGTATTACCGCGCCGAGTAGGGGGTGTCATCTCATTACCTCGGAAGTAAATAAGGTATGTTCACATCATATTTAGTATGTCTACTTATTGTGTATAATTTCCACCAACACCGTGTAAGATAGACACACATTTCTATAAGATATCTTATACCCATCACATATTCTCCTCTATTGCTATCATATCAGGCTATTCAAAAAGACATGTCAGGGATTAAGATTGGTATGGCCAATCTATTTATTCAACATACCTCTGCTTCACTTACAATCAACGAAAATGCGGATCCTGATGTGGTATGTTTTTTTGTAATACAATGCATATCTTTTGCACGTCATATGATCTGATATACTACTTTATTCATATCTTTTATCTTCTCTCATCAATCTGATACACTACTTTTATTTATTGTCATGATATTAGCGTCGAGATATGGAGGTTGCAATGAATAAAATTGTACCAGGAAGCTGGACAAGAGATGGTACCTTTCTTCACACTATGGAAGGGGATGACGATAGAAAGTCTGCGTCTGTATAAATCTTTGTCTTGTGAATGCATGTGTTGAGATCACATATACTAACAAAAGGTCATCATCACCTCGCTTTCATCTTCATCATTCGCGAAAACCACATCTTCTAGTGCCAGGTCATGTTAAGAGTAGCATGATGGGTGTAAGCCTTAATATTCCTATCCGAAATGGTCGTCTAGCATTAGGTACTTGGCAAGGAATCTATCTTAATGAATACAGAGACCAGGGAGGATGGGGAGGTGGACATACGAGAAACATTGTCATAACTCTACAAGGTCAATCATAGGTAGGCAAACAATTAACTGTATTTAGAACCATATTAACACTAATCTACAGTCATTACACGTTACAATCTATACTTATATTTCTGCATCTTCCTTCACGCTAACTCTTGGTGCTGCTTCGTGTACTAGAGCAGAGAGCTTGGCATGAAATGGATGATATCCCCCAGGTATCCAAGCTAACGTTCAAGAGTAATACACATGATGTGAGTAACATAAAGGATATAGTTATGAGACACAGATATGTCATGCTGCATACTCACCATTAGGAGCCGGAAACGTATCAGTTACTCGAGCTTTAGACTTGCCTTTGACTGCTTCCTCTAGCCTATCTCGGGTCAAAGCTGCTTCAACTTCCATGCCTATCGGTATTAGTAGTTTCAGATTTCCTTCATCAGCCACATGCCTAACGAGATGCTTAGTAAAAAGCTCCCATGATAATACTAGTGATGGAGCTTTGAGTTCAAGCGGAGGTCTACTTTTTGGCTTTCGATGCACTTCATTTGATACAGAAGATCGTGTATATGTCTGCGGCTGTGATATGAACCAACCAAATATAGACGCATCTAATAGCCAAATACCTCTTTTCTTTAGGTCTTCTAAAACCTCGAGTTTTGCTTTCAATCTCTCTTCAACGGGCAAACCGCCTCCTTTCAATAAGTCAGCAGCAAATGGAGAGGCGTATTTCGTCTTTGTGTTGTTTGTTGCTGCAACATGCTCGACTCCTCGACTACAAGCTGCAAACAGGGTCCAGAACTGAGGCGTGCCCTTGTTTAACTTGTCAACTGCTTGTCCTGTTAATGCTTCATTCTCACCATAAGCAAGGGAATAAACCAACGATAGAAAGCCTCTTGGGCCCTTGTACTCTGGTAACAAGCTTTCATCGAGGCCTGGTCCTTCAAAAGCTCTTTCCTTTGTGGTAAAGGCATGTGATTCTGCTAGAAGTATAACCTTCGTCTCCTTGGGTCTCCAGTAGTTGTAGTACTTTCGAGCCAATTCAACAACTTCCCAATGTTCACAATCTCCCTTTGGCAGTAATTGTTGTACTGCATGATGAGCACTCCTCAAAGTATTGAGCTTGGCATAAATTGGACACTTAACATCTATAAGAGATTTGAATGTAAGTGGCTTTTCAGGAATATATTTCATTTGTACATCAATCATAAAGTTTGAAATCAAGCTATCCAACTTTGGTAACAGACTCTTCTTGCAACTTTTAGCTTTAGATGATGGAACAGTGCTTGATTTAGTACTTGACTTTATAGCCCAATCTGGCGCTTTCCATTTTCCAGTTATATGACCAGCTGGTGTCCACTTTCCACTTCTCCTGACAGCGTTCTGTCTATTCCAGCCATCTTTCAAGGATAGTGTGCAGTCTATAATTGGCTTGGAAGGCACCAACATTCGTGTATGCGGCAAGATATTGAAGGCAGGTGTCAAATTAGGACAATCCCTGACCTTCTTTGATCGTCTGAGTCTATTGTTAGCTGGAGGATGGAATGAATCAAGCTGATGCGATTTCTGTTCTCTTTTGGAGATCCTGTTTAATGTTGATAATCTCGTCACTTCTACTTCATCTTTCTGACAAGGAGGAAAACCAAAACCCTTGATAAGTATGGGATGTTGTGTCTTCGCTTTGGTAGAAGGATACAACTTCTTTCCAGTAATGTTGGTTGGGAGTGTATGCTTCTTCTTCTTCCTGGAAGACTTTTGCTTTGTATCTGGTGTAACAACATGTGGTTTATTTGTGTCGTTTAATGGTACATTGGGAAGAGAAACATATTGTCGAGGCATATGTGAAGGCCCAGATACACCGTCAATCATTTGAAACATCATCTGTTGTGCAAGCAAGCTGTAATCTTGTTGATGAGGAGTTGTACTATGCTGACGAGAAAGACTCGTATACAGTGGCAGCATCATATTGTGTTGTGCAAGCAAACTCTGTTGACGAGGATGAATGTTATGATGGTGATTATTGGCAGGCGGAAGGAACTGCTGACTTGGCGGAGTGATATACTGTTGTAATCTCATATTGTGTTGCGCTAGTAGGCTCTGTTGATGTGGTCGTTTTGCTCCTCCATTGACATAAAACCGACGACACTCGTCAATCGTCAACTGTCCTGGTGGCTTGGGAATATCATCCCATTTAATGTTCTTTGAATATAAATCGATACCTTGAGGATTGGACTCATTGGTGGATGTAGTTTGTCTTGGTCTCGAAGTACGAGTTGAAGTAGAAAGCATACCTTTGCAATTGTTTGCCTTACCATTCTTGCTGACAGTCTCAATAACCGAATAGACAAACGATTCCACATCTTCTAATGCACCATAAGTCAGATGAATCTTCTGACTAGAAGCTTGAAGGTTAGGAGTCTTGTTGTTCAATGCTCTACCTTTGTTCTTCTTGTTCACTTGATTAGGTCTTCTCCTCTTCTTCTTGACAACTGGTGGATTGGTTCTTTCCTTTTTCACACGAACCATCAACCTCGATGGTGGACTTTCTTGGACATCATTGTTACCTGATGATCCCTTCGTGCTCTGATCAGGAGAAACTCGTCGAGGTCGAACTCGCATTACACCAGATGTTGGACATTCAGGCAATGAACTGCTACTTGGTGAATGAGACGGAAGTAGAACGTCCATGATATAATCATCCACGTCGATACATGTATTACCAGAACCGTCCTCCTCCTCTTCTTCTTTGGTTAAATCAAAAATTTCTTTGACGGCCTCGTCTCCACACTCCTCGAACACTGCTGGTATCCGTCTTGGGTCTAGCTCCCAATTTCGTAGTTGACAGAGCAATCTGTATACGTCACCATGACGATTCTTCTTCAATAGACCATCAACCTTGGTTCTAAGCAGACGAAATCCTTTCGACTTCTTCTGATCAATCATTCTTCCTTTACATTGTCTTCTCAGCATTCTACCGCCAGGAAGCTCCACCTTCTCTCGTATACGAGGCATTAGATATCGTTGATGTAGGCTTTTGTAGTCATCTTCATCATAACTTTCCTCTTCAACTGTTGGGTGCTTTGATGTTACAGTATCTGGCTGAGGTTTAGATTTCTTTGTAGTTAATGCTTGAGTTGCTTTACTTACACTGTTGCTTTCTGCATCTTGATTCACATCTTCTGTCAAGGTCATTTGATTGTCATAAAACTTTTGACTTGAGGGATTAATCTGAATGAGTTCATGTAGAGTCAACCACCTACGATGACCTTTCTTATATCCTGAATAATGTATATAGTATTTCATTTCACCACCTACATCTTTGGACTTTAGAACCTTTGCTTTGTAGAGATGTCCACGATCCCATGCAAATACATTTTCTCCGATTGCAAACTTATCAGATGGGGGATATTGCTGATCTGATGTAGAATCTTGGCTGACAGTATCATCCTGACTATTGCTTTTTGCAACTTTGATACGCTTACTTTGTCGATATCCATTTATTCTAGGCTGTTTCCATTTAACTGTGACCTTCACCTCCTTTCTCCGTCTCTGTCCAAGTGTTGCTAATGCAATCAAAGGAGAAGATAGAGATTGGTATCCATCAACAGAAGATATGATTCTAGGTTGACCATCTAACTCGTCATCACCAAGACATACACAGCTATCACCATCACTATCATCATCATCAGAATTGACATGTGTTAAATCAACCAATGGCGATGAACTATTGCTACTGGAAGATATCACATCAGGTGCTGCTTCTCCCCTTCTACTCCTCCGAAGCATATCTTTAAATTTGTATTCAATATGGTATGTTTACCGCAGCATAAGTCCGTGCCCAGCTACTCAAACATATTCAGTAAACATTTCATTGACCTAAGACGCAATATAACAATAGTATGACACCAATATACCCTCTTCTTCTGCCATCAACTAAAAGATATATGTTCATTGTTGATGAAAGAAAAAGGATACCTGGTTGGCGAGCTTTGCTTTTTGATTTCGATGTTTTGATGTGAAGAATGATAAATATGTATGACTATTTGGATTTGGATGGTACCTACGTATATAATATGGTTGGTATGTGTTGGTATGAGGTCTACAGATTGCAATATGTACTGTATAACATCTGATTATAGGGTATCAAAATTGGATAGCGGCAAATAGCCTCTCGTATCTTGACAAAGACAAAGTATCTTGACTGAATAATATGAGCAACAGCATCTTGACATCAGCACAGCAAACTGTTCGTATACTAACAGAGGAGAACAGAATGGCTCAAGAGGAGAATGCTAATCAAATTCTGCAGCTATGCAATAGTGAAATTGCAAGACATTATGGGTCTTCTTTGCAAATGTCAAGCAATATGACAAACAATAGTATGCATAATATTCATCATGCTCCTCAGAACAATCATCAACTTTCAGCTTATAGTACTGATCAAATGCACAATCGGTTTGCTTCTGGATCTAGACATATGCAATATGGTGCTGTAGATGATATGATTTTGCCTTCAGGATATCAACATGCTCATACTGTTCATACGAGTAGTAGACAAATTCAAGTCCCTATGCATCATAATATTGCAACAAGCAGCAATCCTATTCCAACAACAATAAATCGTAACAATATGAGTTTGGATATACTTGCAATGGCGGCTGATTTAGTTATAGATAGGTTAGGAGTATCTTCATCGTCTGCAGCTTCTATTGTAAATAATAATAATACAGCTACACAACCTCAAAGATATGCTGATGGATCAAGAAAGCGGCTTTCTCCCGACGCAGTTACATTGTTTCCATCTAATCAGTCTACTAGAAGAATAGTTCCATCATTGGTAAATACAGATAGATCAGTTCATGCAAGTAGAATAGTGCATCAACCTTCATACACCAATAGAACAAATGGGCATAGTAGCAATCAAGTGATTCACCAGCAAAGCTATCAACCAAGACTATCAACCACAACGAACACATTAAAGAATCATATCATGGAGGCGAAAAGAGTAGAGCAGTTGATGAAGGAAGCTCAGATGAAAGAAAAAAGTAATGCAAAAATAATGAGTTGCAACTCTCATCCCCAATCCAAGATGACATCTGCCACAAACAATCAGGATCTTCAAGCAACAAGTAGTACTATTGACTATATCATTCCTTCTCAGAAGAATAACCCATCCACTAGAGGTCGAAAGGTTGGACGAATAAGACGTTACAATATACAAAAGGGATTATTCGATCCTTGGGAGAACATTCATGTTTCAGACTCGAGTGCTAACGATGCTTCTATCCGGATAAATCTTAACCGAGGAGGCAAGATATCTATGTTTCCCAACATATTAGAAAGCAACAAACAGAAGACTTTATCGGCTGCAATGCATCAATGCAAGTTATATAGACAATATACTCGGAGTCAAGTCTTTCACGAGCCGCGGTTTCATGTACTACTTTCATCCAAGGCGGCCCATTGTGATACAGGATACATGTATCATGGGATTAATATGAAGGCATTACCGATAGATTTAGTTCCCGAGGTTGCAGAATGTGCTAGGGAGCTTGCAAAGAAATACAACTTGCCAATGAATCAGTGGGATATAGGTGTAGATATGATTGTATACAGAGGTTGTTTGTTTTGATTTAATATAAATTGCTAAGTCTTGGACTTTTACACTCACCTCGCAATACTTCTTGTATTCTCAAGATGGACAGGATTCAATTGGATGGCATGCAGATGACACTCAAGGTTAGTGTGTGGTTATATTACCATGTTTGTGTGGGCTTTTGAAAATTATGATACTCAGTACATTCTCCTCATACGTAGGCGAATCCGTTGTTTTATGTGTGGTTGTTGATGCACCCGGAGAGCCTCGGCCTGTCCATATTCGTCCTAAGAGATCAAAGCCACTTGCACACGGTGATGAAGAAATACAACTAGATATTGGGGAAAGCGATGGATATGATATGGATGGTATCATGCAGTGTGGATATGAGCACAGTCTGCCAAAGAAGAAAAGTAATGCACACCGATTCGTGTTGCTCTTTAGGCATGGAAATGAGGCCTGTGTATCCGTCGACTCGGGTAAAGCTATCACTGACATGCAGACTGATCAGACACAAATAGAAGAGTCAAGTACTGAAAGCAGCAGTCTAATGCCACTACTGTCTAAACTTCGAGTAAAACCTCCGTAAGTTATCTTTGTGTGACATATGTAAATAAAATTCTTATACTTACTCACTTCTCTTTCCTTTCTGGCAACAGCCCAGTGTTGTTTGGGCACCCAAAAGGTGTTGAGGAAGGCTGTAAACTGTACAGTAGGCGGTATTTATACTCTGTGAGTGCTCATAGAGCTGACCAGCGTGGCATAAATGGCAATATCAAATACGGTGCCGACTCTTTGGTTGTTAGTCGCCAAAATCCTCAACTACGAGAAGAGGATGGGTTGCAATGGTTAAGATACACTTCTAGTAGACGACAAGGCGCAGGTGCACTGTGCTTAAGCTTTGCACGACGGCAACAAGTTCGTGTATTCAGATCTAGTAATCTAACATCATGCTATGCTCCGCCAGAGTTTGATGGTGGTCGGACGTCTTACCGCTATGATGGACTGTGTAAGTTTAGTGTGTTGAGATAATACCATATACTTGCTTTGTATCTTCATCTTACATCATTCGTTTGTTCTAGACCTTGTAACTAAAGTATGGGATGACAATGGAAACTTAATGACTGTTGGAAACGATCTAAACATTTCTGTTGGGAGTGACCAGTATACTTTTCATCTAGAGCGGCTTGAAACATCTCCTCTTGCTGATGATAATACTTGTAATTCTTTGAGTATTCAGGAGCTGTGGAACACGATACAGGTCTCAAGGCTTCTGCCAACATCACCGTTTATGAATGTTAAACCAAAACATAATGGAGCTTCTCTGCCAAAACTTCTATGTAACGATAAAGGTGATTCTGCCAAAACAGTATTGAAGTATACCAACCCCCACGTCAAGTTGTCATCATTATATCCACTCACTGCCTCCTTGCCGTTACAAAAGGCAGCAAAGAATTGGAATAGAACACATGATCGTCTTGGTCCTAAAATATGTGAACGAAACAACATGATATCTGGTAGACGCCTTCATGTTCATTCATACACTGCCTCTAACAGAATTCCTTGGACTTATGAATCGTATCCATCTTTGTCTGATACTTCACATCTACCCTGCCATCATCCGTCTCAGTCGACTGTGCCAAAGAAGGTCGATGTAGAGCAGCTGGAGAGGGATTGTGACTTCAATGACTCAAAAAGCATTATAAAGTGCTTTAAACTTTATGCCTGTCGTAGACCACTACTGTCTGAGATTGTCAAATTAAAGACGAGAGAAGAGAAGATATTGTATATAAGAAATTGGAGAAGTATGACCAGGGAAGAGCAGGAACAGTACAAGAAAGTAAAGAGAGAAGAAGCTGAGGTAATCAAGCAACAGATATTGAACGAGAAGAGTAGAAGAGGTCAAGAACTTAAAGAGTTGGCTAGGAAGAAGAAGATCTCAATTACACGTAAGGCCAAACGAGAGATGAAGAAGTTTATGAAGATGTGTGCTTTACATTATCTTGACGATGCTATATGTGATATCAAGACGTCACTTGAAAAGAAGAAAGAGCCAAACAGGCAAAGGAAGACACCAGTAAAGAAGAAACAGATCAGCAACACTGCACAAACAAGGCAAATGAAGTCACCATCCAAGAAGTATAGGAACTCTCCTGCGACAAGAGTTCAGTCGCCACCAAAGACCAACAAGAGAAAGTCAACCTCTGTTGTAGACGATGAGAGGTCTATGCGGAGAGCAAAGCGCTCAAGACTAGTAACAGGCCCTGATACCATTGAGAAATCACATCATAAGGTCACGCCTAGGATGGTTGATAAGGAATTATACACACCCAGACAAAAGAAGGTGCAGAAGAAGTTGGGTGATGCAAAAGTAAAGCAATCTACTGTTGCGAGCAATAAACAGTCGCCAAGAAGAACTATTAGGACGAACTCCAAGTCTTCCCAAGTCAAGAACGAATCTCCCAGAAAGAAGGTAACACCACGATTTGTTACTGACAAAGAATCAGGTATGCAGTCACTAGCAAGCCCTATGGTGGCGTTTTGTCGACTGGAGAAAAGAAGTCGTAAGAGAGATGTTAAGGTTCATGTTAAATGGGCTAGTAAATAGAAAGACCAGTTGTAACGTAGATGTCTAATATAGATTGCAACAACATGTAACACTTAAAGTTGTTCTCTTCCCTATCATGGTATTGTGATATCAACACCAATACACCTCATTTAATCATCTGACTTATTCATCTTCTGTTGTACAACTTCATATGCTACGAAGAAGATACAAACACTAGGTGCAATATACACAACTCGTGGCACAACTCCTGCAAACAATCCCGCAATCCCATCATCCTTCAGTATCTTTGATGCACATGCCACTACTGATCCGCCATACGCGTTAGTTGTATCTGTCATCATTAATGTTTTGATCCTATCGAGTGGATTGGTAATTGCCGCAGAGAATGAACCTGCGATTCCTCCACATATTGCTGCATCTAATGCCGAGAGTGATATTGATGCACCATTATCATTTGGTTGTCTCCGACGTTTGGCACTTAGATAAAGATTCTTTGTTACCTCAAATGTTGTTAATTGAGCTACCCTGAATGGCACATCACTGATTACATTTCACAATATTATTATGATTATATAATGAGTTTGAAGTATAATCATGATGAAAGTAATACACAACTATAATCAATAAGAAAAGCACAAAAACACTTACCGTGCCAAACCACCAGTAAAGCCTTGGTAAAATCCCCCCAATCCATTCTTCTTCCAAATACCTTTAATAGCCTCCCCCATTGATGGATAAATCCCTGCCTGTAATTGTTGTTTCATTACTTCCGATGGACACAGCCATCCACTTCCCGTCACGTCACCCAAAATTGCTGATAATGCATAGATTAATGCAGGTTTGACATTTGGAAAACGTTTCAGTAATGCTTGTTTGTAGATTTCGTATGAGCCAAATGTCAGTACTCTAACATATGATAGATGTATGTGAAAAAGCATTCGCATGATGTGTTAGTATAAGGTGTTAGTATAAGATTTGCATATTGACACAAGGCAAGCATACTGCTGAACTAAAACTCACCCATATGGCACCTGACCAACTAAACTACCAGTAACACCACTATATAACCCGGCAATACGAAATGCATCACCTTGTTTCATTTGCATCCTCGTCTTGATTGTGTCAACGGGATACATACCAAAAATACTGACACATCGTGCCACCGCCGCGGCATACAAATGTGATTTAGCATTGATTATAGTTTGTATAAATGATTTGAATATAATTAATGGTGTATTATTTGTTGCTGTAACTGGGGGAGATGATGTAGTTGTGGTAAGCTTTGCAGCTCCTCCTCGGGGGAATAATGTTGCACTTGCAATTGCTGTGCTTGTCATTAGAGATTGTCGTTTTATTGGTGGATAAGGTCGGCATATCTTTGTAGCAGATGATAATGCAATTAAAAGAAAAAGAACGGAGAGTATTGAGATAGCCCTACGGCTTTGATATTGGTAACCTGCCATCGTCATTGAACTTGGGCTGAATGGTCGAATGGGGGAAAGGGGAGGTATCTTTATTTTTCTCTCACGTTAGTTCAATTGACAATGACACATCACAATAGGAGGTAGCACACCTCATCGCTTATTGATATAACATGGTACGTCTACAACCGCTATCAAATATATTGTGGTTCAGTTCATTGGTAGGAGTGACACCCTTCCTTTCTCCGAACTTACGATTCCGAGTTGCAAACATAAATACATCATATGATGGATCTTTGATATTATGTGCCAATCAACAACAATCTACCAATAAACACACATCATACGATAGATCTTTGATATTACATGCCAATCAACAACAATCTACAGCTGAAACAAAAGAGGAGAAGGAACTTACACCACCAGCAATTGCTGAAATGATTGAGGTTTCCTTCCTAAACTCTTGTCTCCAACTTTCTCAGGGATATGTTGATGTGTTAAAGTTATTTATTGTTGCAGTAAAAAGTGGACATGAACTTTCAATATCATTATCTGTGCTAAACCAGTTAGTTGAGGACTGTCCTGTTAATTCTGCTGGAAGGGATTTAATGAAAGAAGAAAAGGCGCTGCGAATTGAGTGGATGAAGGTTGTATACGATTTATTGAATGCACTAAATCCGGATACAAAAGTTGTAGACTCATCAACTGATGATGACAACGAAATGAGCGACAAACGCATCTCTCAAGTAGTACAAGCCATGTTGGATATTAAGAAGGATAAAGAAAATGAGGAGGTAAAGTCTGGGGGTGAACAAGATGCAACAGTAGCAATATCAAATCTTACAGTAGAACAGGCATTGGAATGCAGCAGTATATTATCAGATCTTAATGATTCGATAACAGACCCAATGGATAAGGCATTCTTCACTAATGATATACGGGTAGCACTTATGACGTTTAGAGTGCTATCAGAGGAAGAGTTATGCCTCGAAGGTAGTGCAGGAAACACCAATAGTGTACCAAGGCCTCCGATTCCAGGAACAAACTAATAAACTTTATCTCCGTCTTATGAGTCTTTAGTTTTATTACAAACATATATACCTTACAATGCCTTGTCAGAATATATACATAACCTATTACAAATTCTAATACACAATCCCCGTATAGAATGGAATAGCTGTTCATTATTCAGAACATTCTCATCCTCTTCTGGCGATGATTAGCAATATTAAGTTCTTCCAAAGGCGGAGATTCACCAGGCGCAGTATTCGTCCCAAAGATTGTTTGGGTCATATTCGCCAGACCTTGTGGTGATCTCACTCTTACCCCACCATCAACATTATTATCCTCTGTGGACCAAAACCGTAATGGCTGAGGAGCCTCAAGACGTTTCCTCTCGGCCTCAGCATCGGCTATATCCTTCTCGTGCAGTTTCTCTTCAGTTAAGAACATGGAATCCTCTTGTAACCATGAGAATAAACCTGAATGGATATTACCCCCTTGACCTTGATGATCCTCTTGAAGTGGGCGCTGAATGGGAAAGCTGGAATTATTACCAGATGGCACTATTGTTCGTAGTTCACAATTCTCCTGGAAACGAACAACACTGTTGGAACGCAGGCTGTTGGAACGCATAAGTTTCGCGGTATCACCCCCGAATGATGGGTTGCGTAACAATCCCTTACTTGGGTGCTTGGCATTCTTGCTAAGAGCTGTGTTCATACTACAATCGAAACTAGAAACTGATCCCAAACCTCCCCCAATTAAACTATGTGTAGATTCGCTGGTCTTCAAACCGAAGACCCCCATACTTGCTGCAGCCTGTTTTCTCTTGAGCCTCTTCTCGTGCCATTTGACAATTTGAACACTTAGGGTCGCAGCCTTGGTTACTGCCATTTTAACAATTAAACGGGCCTGTCCAATCATATTTTGCAATAATGTTTGACAATCAAAGCAAATATCAATGGCGGTGAATAAACCATCATCAACAGTGTCAAACTTGGCTGTCATGTTAACGGGTGATACTATTTCAATAGTACTCATTTCGCCAAACACTTTAATATCAATGACAGACTTGAATTGGAGAGGTATGGATAGCATATCATCTGCGCTAACCGATGATGTGACGCTTCCTCCCATATTCTCGCCATCTTGTTGATCGGGGGTAACAAACCGCGTTATAACCGTGGCAATTTGTATAGGCTTGCGGCTTGGACTTAGAAGCTTGAGGCATGGGGCTGGTGTTTCACTCCTCTTGACAAGTTGGGAAACCGTGGAACGTAATCTTGAGTCCACGAGCTCTTCCAACGTCGACACTGTAGTGTGAGTTGTGGGTGTGCATATCATGTGTACAAATTAATAAAAAACGAGGTAAAGGTTAGATATATGTATAAAATATTGCTAACACCCCCCAAATAAAATAAGATAACCTCATCCTCTTAAACAATCCCGAAACAAACACAAAATGTGTAACTAATATTACTTATCAAACACCAAACTTACACCCCCAACTATATAACATAAATCGAATCCTCTAAAAAAATCCCAAAATAAGATAACATAAATCTAATCCTCTAAAACAACCCCCAAACGAAAACAAACACATAAATACACATACACTTACCAACATTATTTAGAACTGTTGTAGCTGTTGTTACAATCGTGTCAGGTGTAGTATAAAAGGGTGTACTCATGTTTAAGGACGCTATTTCCATCAACTTATTTCTGTTGTTGTTGTCCCCATCCATAACTTGAGGCTGTTGACCATTTTTAGTATGCATGGATAATGAACTTGATGATATCGAGGGTGGTGTCATGGGAATGTTATTATTACTACCTTCTCCTGCAACTTGCTGTTGTTGTTGTGCGGAACGTAAATGACTTTTAGAAAAACATGCTGACATTTCAATATCATGATGTACACCTACTACAGCTTCATCAGATCCCTCGGCACGTGCAGAGCTAAAGAGGGAGGCAAATTTATTTAGATGCTGTTCACGAAAGTTACTGATATGTTGTGTTTCATCAACATCATTAGTATTGATATTGGTATCATTATTAATGACGCCGTCGCCGATAGAAACCGACATATTATTCTGCTGCTGTCGCTGTTGTTCGTCCATTGTATTCCTGAATCAATTACTATCTATTCAATTGCAATATATGGTATGTATCATTTATTGAGTTTGCATCTTCAACGTGCGAACTTTAGAGACATTTTGAGTACCGAACGACACACCTATACCTATTTAGAGCGAGTCTTGAGTTGGGAGTTGGTGAATAACTGGTAGTGTCTATGTCCCATGTTGACAAGGTGTGTTACATATGTCTACTTGACTATTATGAACTTTGAACTAGTTGTTACTCATACTTTCAAGCCAAATTGCTGTTTCATCCAAATTCCAATGATACCCACCAGACAAGTCTTTAGTAATGCAGTTGTTCTATCAGCTCTCTTCATAACTTGTCTAAATGTCAAGTCCTTATTCTGAGACAAGATTATACATGGTGGCTGTATCAAGCCAAATGTTAGTTTGCTCAACATCAACCTGAATGCAACATTCATCGTCCATAGTTTGCGCAGTATCTTATCAGCTCTATGCGGTTGCTTGTACTGATACGGGGCTCCAAACCTTGCTAATCGAATGAGCGAAGCTGTCTCTGGACTGTGTTGCTTTTGATATCGTTCGAGATTACTCTGCAATGTTGTTGTTATCTTTGAGTTCTTCTTTTCGGTAATCTCCTCACCAGTCTCGGTATCCAACCCCTTCAATGCTCTATCTAAACATACAACATCCATCAAACCAGCGTTAACGCCTTGACCTATGTCAGGAGGAAAGGCGTGAATAGCATCTCCTACAAGAGCAACGCCACATGTACCACTGCCATCATAAACTGACAATCCTTCACTATGTTGGCAGTGAGGGTATCTTGTGCCTTGAGCTTTGGCAAATCTTTCCCACTCTTCCTGTGATACCATTCCATCTTTACCAAAGTTTAATCTAGGAAATGCTTTTTGAAAGTATTGTTGCATAGCTTTACCATCTGTAATCTCCCAAACCTCATGGTCGGGTCTGGTATTTATGTTAGTCGGCCGTACTGCATTATTATCTTTCATTGGTAATAGACCTAATGACAAGTAGTCTCTCGGCCCGGTATTGACACTTCTAAGTGCATATATATCCTTACTCACAGTCTTCAATGGTTGTTTGTCACCAGCATTGGGAATCTCAAATTGTGGAGGTAATTGCAATACTTTAATCCGCAAGTGAGTTGATGGTGAAGTCCATTGTTTTAGCTTGAAACGATTTGGTTGAAAGCCTTTGTGTGATTTCCATATGCTTGTCGGGGCAGAAGCCAAGCAGTTCCGCACTCTATTAATTTGGACGAGTTAGTTAGCAAATAGGTATTTCAACAATATTAGAGACACAAGATATACACAAAATTTGCAAAACTCACTTTGACTTCATACCATCAGCACCAACAACAAGAGTAGCTTGATGCAACTTTAATGCCCCAGAAGCTACATCTTTCACAGTAACACATACGACATTGTCCTGGCCAGCTTTCTTGGTTGGTAATATACCGACACATTCTTTTCCCATCATGAAGTCAATCTTACAATCACTTTCTGCATTATTATTATGTTCATCAATACACTCTGCCATCAACTTGACCATTTCATGACGAGGTAACCAATACCCGACAGCTGACACTTTTTCACTTTGCATAGCACCTTTAACCTCTTCCTTCTTTGTCATATCATCTTTAGTAGTACCCTCCAGATTCTTCTTTTGTTCAGGTATTTCTATTCTTGGATCGGCAGGTACAATTGTCAGAGTTGTATCACCAAAGCCTTTACTTGGTACACTCCTTTCAGCCATTTTCTGTTGCATATTCTGAAATTGTTTGGTAAACGTTTGTCCTGTTTATATATTTGTGATTGAGAGAGTAAATTAGATACAATCATATCATATCATATCATATCATATCATATCATGAATAATATACATCTGTTTGACCTCTTTCATTGACATTATATAGAAATGCTTTGGCTGTTTATATTTGTGATTGAGAGAGTATAGGAAGAATTAGATGCGATCATTTTATATGCATATCTTATGTTCAGAATACATAATATGCATATAATACCGTACAATACATATCACTATAAATTCACAAAGCATATTACTTACTTGGATCATATTTAGTTTGTGCTGAGCTGGCCGGTTGAGACTCTAGTAAAGTAACACTGTAATTGTGATGCTTGGCAAGTGTTAATGCCGCGGCTATACCGACAGGCCCTCCACCTACGACCACGGCATGATGTTTAGGAGCTGTAAGTGCATGAATAGTGGTAACTATTGATGATAATAGTACGAGACAAAAGGAGGTTCTCATGATATCAGTTTTGCAAATTATGAATTATGAGAGTGAAAGCGGTGGTTGGAGTTTTATTCGAATCCCTAAAATATGACAACACAGGACAACACAAAGGAGCACCAATCATAAATGATCAATCCTGTCTCCTACTTGGTTTATTATTGCAACTATCATACTCAGCTCCATCCACCAATCATATCCCTTATCTACTCTGGTATTATTGCAACATTGCAGATTATTACATAGTACCATCTCTAATCTCTTGAGCCTCACCTCGGTAGTTTATATCCTTTCTGTCGATCTCCCCATTAGCATATAGAATAGAATCATAATATCAAAACATGGGCAACGATCTTTCTTCCATCATCAATCTAGGCCATCAGAGTATTGCAACAACTCCAATCAAAGTAATAGTCGAAACATCACATGATTCACAAGTACCACTTATTTCTGCACTATCATTAAACCCCACAAAACAATACTGGTCCGAATTATGCCATCACTTTATAACGTATGATTATCCAACATCATTCAATACACGTTTGTTAAATCTACTCAAAGATATATACCCCACTGCAAGATTGTCAACTTACAAGCTACGATTTCATAATGGATATTGTACAATTATAAAACCAAAATGGAGTTCAAATTATGATATTGATATACCCAGGATAGATGCTTATCTTGATGTTAATGTCTCGTTTTGTGATATTAACAATCCAAAGCGATTTGGCCCGTATGATACAATATGTCGGGGTTTATTGCGCGGTATGGATAGAAATAGTACTCCTGAAGAAAAGGCTGCTAGATTAAGAAGGCCAAGAGTTACTCTACAGATTGTCAAGTTATATGGAATGGAAAATAATGAATTAGGTGTAGATTGTACTCCGTATCCAATATACAAAGAATTAACAAAGGTGTTATATATAACAGAGAGAGATGAATATCAAGGATACTGTGAAGATATTCAAGTTAAAGATGCACTTATTGATGGAGATGTGATGGGTTATAAACATTTGTTTCCAAAAATATGTAAAGAGCAACAACAAGTAAAGCGTGTAGATGTAAGTGAGGGGAATGATGTTGAGATGAAAAGGGTGGATGCAAGTGATGAAAAGCCAAAGGCACAAGATATGGCGACTACAAAGAAGGATGAAAGTAGCAGCTCATCGGATAGTAGTGATAGCAGTGACAGTGAGAGTGAAGATGAAGAGGAGACAAATCAGTCTATGGCAAAGAAGAATGAACCACAGAAGAAGGAAACCAGTTTGGTAAATGAGAAAGTGGCTGTCAACAAAGATGAAAGTAGTTCATCCTCGTCAGATTCTGATAGTGAGAGTGAGCATGATAAAGAGAAAGCGAAACAGTCTAGCACAAAAGATGCAAGTAGCTCATCTTCGTCAGATTCAGATTCATCTGATAGCTCTGATAGTGAAGAGGAAGAAGAAGTTAATGTCAAAGATAAACAAGCGTCTAAGGAGGCGACTAGAAAAGAGGATGACAAGACATTAGCGAAGAATCAGGATGATAGTAGTTCATCATCGTCGTCATCATCAGACAGCTCTGATAGTGAAGATGAAAAGCATGTCCCTGTCAAGAAATCCTCACCGTCCAAAGCAGTGTCGAACGAATCTCCAACCAAAGAAGTTGCCCCGACTGATAAAGTTTCTCCTCAGAAGAAGAAAGTATCTGATCAGAAAAAGACTGATGTCGCACAATCTAAACCAAACAAGAAGTTGCCAGCTAAAGAGAAACAAGTAAAAACAAAGGCAACTGAGCCCAAGAAACCAACCAACAGCATTCAAGATACTAAGGTACCTGCGAGATTAAAGAATAAGAGAAAACGAGAGCAGAATGCTACCAAAGAGAATGGAGATAAAACGTCATCAAATAACGCTGGTGATCAGCCGAAAAAGAAAAGGAAGGCGAATATTATGACTGGGCGGTATGCAAAGGAGATTGCTGCCGCGAAGTCTGCTGCTGCTAAGCCATCTACTATAAATGATCACAAGAAGAAGAGCTCTACACCCAAGAAGAAGCCTGACCCTAATGAACCAAGGCGTCCAAAAAATGGCTTTTATCTTTTTTGTGATTCTGTAAGGGCTCAAATGACAGCACAGAATCCCGGCCTCCCTCCGAAAGATATACAAGTCCTCATGAGGAAAGAGTACAAAAGCCTGAGTAAATCACAGCTGACTGCTTGGAAAGAAGTAGCAAAACAAGCTCATGAGCAGTACCATATTGAATTAGAGGCTTATGAGAAAACACCGAAGAAGGACGATTAGTAGATAGCTGTGGTATATTATTTAGTTAAGTATGTATTCACTGTTAAGGTATGGAAGAGATAGAGTCGGTAAAGTAAGAGAGTGTATCATCGAGACCGCAGCCCCATACCTGAGATTTTTTATGGGACTCGAGATTCACAACACACTATCTTCTTCTGTTGAGTTGTCTACTTCTTCTGTTGGGCATTATGTATTGTACGTTAGAGAGAGTTCGAGTATAGATTATGTAAAAGACCAGAATGGGGCCAATCCTTCAATGGAGAAAGTTGTCAGGCGACACGACAAGGAACAAAGATACACCCTGGATAAGCACTCAAGTTGATAATCAAAGAGCAAGCACACAAGAGAACAAAGTCAAAGTATCACGACAGGATTTTATCAATGAAGACGGAAAGAGGCGTCGGGAGGAGAGTACAAAGAAGACAAGCCATAGCAAGAATAATAGTGAGAGAAAGACCCATATAACACAACACAAAAAGGCACAGTATACACATCTTGTGCCAAATGAAAGGGGAGGACTAGCGAAGAATGATGATATGCCCAAAGTGTATAGTAGTATCAGGAAGGAAGACAATGATAAGAAACAAGCTAAGACAGATCTATGGCT
>Ga0214480_100028_pt1 | contig 48779 bp, 39 predicted proteins | sample M1_20Mar14CPVII9_3_FD_165042 | JGI IMG/M metagenome (GOLD analysis project Ga0214480, IMG submission 165042) | Marine eukaryotic communities from Monterey Bay, California, United States - M1_20Mar14CPVII9sort6BwellE17 | ecosystem: Environmental > Aquatic > Marine > Unclassified | place: USA... | reverse complement strand
GTTGCTGAAGACTTTCGTAGCGGCGTCCAAAGGGGTGCATTAAAACGTCGAGCAACCGTGGATACCGCCTGCCTCCCACCATCATCACCTAATGATCAACATGAACTGAAGAGAATGAGGGAGACTATTAGTTTCCAGTATATGGGGGGTGAATCTGGACATACTCTCTCAAGTACTCATTCTGCTGACGGGGATATTCACCAGAAGAAAACACCATCATCCAGTTACAAGATGCCGATGAAGCGTAGAGCATCCGTATCTACCGGTGTACCCGAACATGAAGCAGTGCAACTCAGAGTATCCTTTCAAGAAGAACTTGCCAACCAAGTTGGTGCACCATTCGTTTGTATCCCTAAATGGGATCAGGAGGATGCAGAGACATTGTTGGGAATGTTAAATGATTCAACCTCATCACCACAAGATGAGGATGCCGTCGAAATTTCATGGTAAATGTTCGGTGTCGGCTGACTACCAGCCATCCCCAAGTCTAGAATAAACATTGTATACAATAGAACACAAGCTTGACCAAGAAGACCAGCAACAAGCAATATTTTTGATCCATCCGAGTAGAGCTTACTGATCCAAGCCTCCTACCACCAATATATGTGTATTAGAGATCGATTAGAGAGAAGATAGAAAGACTCGTGATGAGTCTGCACCAATTTTGTACCCCTAGAGATAGATGAAATGACCTTTAAAAAAAGAGAGGACGATAGAGAGTATAGACAATAGAACAATGCCATAACATAAGTATGGTATTCTCTAGAACAACCCCCTTTAACAGTTGATTCCTTGTTGTTATATTAGTTATGTTTGTTTAATATTTATGGTATCCGGTATCCTTTGAGATCCCAAGTCTTGTGTAGGATATCCTAACTGCAAAGAAAACACTCCCCCGCCTGACAACCAATGCTTCAATCTGTCGAATAGTTATCATCGATGAGAGTGTGAGATATTTACCTACAGCAGATCTATTAGTCTAATCTACAAACAATTTATCTATTAACCTATCGATTGATCGCAGAGGAATAATAAAAACTTACATACTTTCACCACTCCACAATGAGGAAGATATTAGGCAGAAATAAGAAAACACCACTGCTACAGGCAGAGGTTGAGAATCCAGACACTCCGCCAACTGGGGATGAATGGGGAAATGAAGGATATACACACTCGTCTCATCAGGCAGCAAAGAAGAAGAGTAAGGGATCGATTGCAACAAAGTCAAACCCTAAAATCATCAAAGCCTTTGATACAGAAAAAAAATCAAAACAATCTACACAAAAGAGTACGACATCTGCTGTAAAGAGTACTAGAACAACTGATACATTAGATATAGATATGGGCAATAATGTTGAAGATGATAATAGAAGGTCTGGTATACCGATAGAACAGTATGGTTTAGATGAAGAAGGGAATGGCATTAAAGAAAAGAAGAAGGGGCATAAATTATTCTTTTGTTGCTGTGATACGAAGCGTGCAGTAATTATGCTCAATACCGTGATACTCATGCTAAATGTATTCACACTTACAGCAATGATTGTCCAGGTTGATCCAGCAACTGAGGGATACATGCGTGCACTAATTGTACGTTCTTGTGGTGTTTTTATTACACTTTCGACATTAATGGGCGCTTATTGGTATTCAAAAACTATAGTGCTAGTTGGTATGTTATTTTGTTGTTACCAAATGACAATGGGGACTATAAAATTGATAAAATTTGATTGGAGTAGCTCAGATGCCAAGCTAGCTGTGATATTCCCAGTCTTTTGGAATGTACTAATTTTCTATGCAGAGGCCGCATTTGTTTTCGATTTGAGTGAAGGTTACATCACTTCACAAAATTATAAGGAACGGGAGGAGTATTCGTGTTGTTGTGGTAGTTTCTGCTGAAGGTTGGGTGTACTTATTATATATCATCCCATCAATAGACAGATAAGCGAGTGTATTTGGTAAATGTGAGCCAAAGGAAGTGATAAGTAGTGATTGTGATATGTGTGATAAAGAGTTATTATTTAACAATCAATGTTTATTGGATTAATTACAAAGAGGAACACAAACAGCCTCTGATATTAATGTACATACATAGACGTCTAATACCCGAAAGGCAGTACACACTAGATTACAACATCATGAAGATCGCCGTGGTCGTTGTTGTACTCCCACTGTCTGGCTAATGCAGCTGGCTGCTCTGAGTCTAGAGTCTTGCGACCAGTCTTAACTGGACTATCTCTGAACCCCGCTATGTTAGTACCTGCCTCAATTGAGCCGTCGCCCCAAATACTTTCACTTGGTGAATCGGGAGCATCCTCGCCGTCCTGTTGCCACCAATTTCCGACGTGGCCTTGCCACCAGTCAGCTGCGAATTGATGAGGATCTTCTTTCATTGACCTCTTCTTGTAGAAAACACCTGCAACTCCTACTATAAGAAGGGTGACTAATACGCCAGATACTATACCGCCAGTGCTTGATGAATTCTCTTCTTGTGGTTCTACATACTTGGGGGCTGTCACTTTTGCTAGAACTGGTTCCTCCTCCTCCTTCTCCTTCTCCTCATTTTCCTCGATTTCTTCTGTAATATTGCTTGGCACTTCAAACTTTGGGTTTATTGTAATGTGTTCCCATTCACCATTTGGTTTGGGTGCCACTGGGAATACAGTCATATGTTCAGAAGCAGATCCATTCTGTTGAGAAGATGATTTTTTATGGTTGCATTCGTACATTGGACTCCAAGTAATTGAGGTGCTATCTAAGTTGAGTGTACCCTGAGGAAGTTGACAGTACTCTCCTTCGTACCCAGCTGGACAACAGCAGCCATGATGCTCTGAGTCATCGTGATTATTCTCTTTCTTACACTTGCCTCCATTGGTACAGAACGAGTGAGAGTGTCTTGCTCTATCTTTTGAGCAATACTCGGTGACTGCATACTCACAGAATCTACCAGCTAACATTTGCGAAATCTCATCTGTACCCTGATCACATTGACAAGTGAACTTCTTGTCCACGCCATCCATTTCAGGGTTGTCTGGAGCACAAGGTACGCCATTCAAACAGAAGTCGGCCTCTCCAGCCTTGGATCCGTCATCTAAGTGACAGTGATTAACGTCCACCTCACATCGAACACCGGTGAAGTTTTCGGGACATGAACAGTACATTCCATTCTCATGTTTCTTGGCAAGAGCGGGTAAGAGCAACTCATCAAGCGTGTCCTTGTACCCTTTCACGCCAAGCCTACAGCTCCCTCCATTCTCGCATGCCAAATCGCAGACAGGCTCGTCATTGCCTTGGATATCACACAAGTCGCCAGACCATCCTTCCTCACAGATACATCCCTTGTGACGTGTATGAGGATCATCAATACACTTTCCGTGGTTGGTACAGAATGCATCCTTATGATCTTGATCAAATCCTGGCTCACAGCGTGACGTCCCCTCCTGTTCACAACTCATACCTGCATATGATACATCATCAGTATGAGCCGAATTACAATCACAGATCGGACGGCCACTCTCGTCGGATGTGCATGAGGCTCCATTATAGCAATACTTTGAATTGCCACACTTCTTGACGGCAATTTCACATTTCAAGCCAGTCCATCCTTCTGGGCAGACACAATGTTCTCCACCAGACGAGATAATATCAAATGCAAGCTTGGCCGGGAACGCTCCTGCTCCGATGAGTTCATCATACGATTTAAAACCCTTGGCACATGTGCCGTTATCACACTCAAGCCGACAATCGGTAAAGCCTTCTTCTTTAAGGAATTCACAATGAGTACCTCCCCTGCCCTCTGGGCATTTACATTCAAAGTGTTTGTGTGTCCAATCAGTCTCATCCAATATACTAACACACTTTCCGCCATTTGTACAAAACATTTCATCGCCCTCATCGCCGCATTGCAACTCTTGTTCATGTTGGCAGAACTTGCCGGCATACTTCTTAGTATGATCACCACCCTCTTCCATACCAGCCAATGTACAATCACACATGTAATCATACTTTCCACTAACTGCATTGATACCCATTTTATAACATTGACTCCCATTGAAGCAAACGGGTGCATCCGGATCATCTGCATTGCATACTTGATACTTGCGACTACAGTCGACGCCTCCCCATCCTTCATGACAATTGATGCAATGTTCACCGTTGATATTAAGTTCTTCTAACCATTGTATATCGGCACTAATTATTGGATGATCGAGTTTATGATCCTTATCGCCTTCTGCACATTCACCACCATGATGACATTTGAGACCACCTGGGCAATGGCCATGTGGAGCATTCTCCATACTTAGGTTGGATGATGTGATGAGAGTTGGGCATGATGCAGATAACAGCAGGATAAGTAGGGAAGAGCCCTTGCTTGTGTATAATTGTTTTGGACGACGAGTCATATTGCAATACCAACGACTTGTTATTTTTGATACTGAGTGTTGTTTTTATATATTAGACCAAAGCAATAACAAGTTGTTCATTATTGTCTCTATCTCTGTTTGCTTATCGACAAGCATTGCCGTTTACCCAGGACTTGTACAAGCTGGGGTGAACGGACATTTGCCGAAGACTATGGTACTCAACTAGAGTAAATTAGCTAGGTAAACAGGCTCAAGCCGTCATCTCGGCCGTCATCTCAACCAACCATATAATCATATTATAGTCAGCCGTCATCTCCAACAGCCATATTATTGTGGACTTCTGAGGTATCAATCATGAGAAGAACTATTAAGACCAATGAATATATTTTACTTTAGTAAAGTTTTCGGTCAGATACTAAGTACTATAGAGAAACTGTATTTCCACTACCAAATGATACACGCTTCCAAACAAACACATCTTTGTCACTTCTACTCGTATCATCATTTCGTGTAATGCGTATGTCCTCATCACAGTATGTTGTTCGCATTACAATCTCAGATGATCCAGGAGCTACTTGTTCCAATGTTTCGCCCGAAGGGAAGGGAGGTGCTGATTCGTTCAACATTTCACCCAAAGGTCCAAGCTTTTTCAATATGGTGCTATCCTCTGGTTTTGTGCTTTCCACTTTTACTCTCAGCCCATCTAATCCATCCACAGATAATACACTACACCTTGTCGTCATAATCGAAGTTGCTAATCCCCCTAAAGTTGCCACCTTGACACGAGATACTAATGTCCCCGTCACTGGTTGTGATGAAGATATGTCGATTGTTTGTGTTGCTGGCCCAACCATCTTTAATGGGGCCGGTATTGCATCTGTAATACCAAAAATTTGATCAGAAGAGTCTGGAAATGCACGTCGAAATGCCCAAAAGAAAGGAGAAGATCTGGTTATGTCATTAGAGGCATAGATGAGTTCCCATTCACCAGAGATTAATCCAGATAATGAAGAGGCCTGTCCAAATCCCGCATCTTCGCCAATTTGTTCCAATTCTTTTATCTTCCCCTCGACGATGGATGATGATCCACTCCCTAATTCATGATTATTACACTGTTCAATCAATGATTGTTTGCAATCATCTACACGCTCAGATGCAGAACCAACAGATGATGGAATATCATATTGTTCAGCAGTATCGGATGGTGCTCCGCTATTAAGTGAGGAGGAAGCGGAGGAAGGGGCAGCTGCCGCCGATTTAGGATATAGTTTACTGCTTAATAGTACAACATGATTCAATGGCGGAGAGAACGAATTGCTCAAGGGTAATGCCACTGCAATGGTGACGAGTGCTGCCAATAGATATTGCATATTTATGTGTTAATGCTAGGAGCGTCGAGGAACAATGATACCTAGAGCCTTCACCCTCCCAATCAAATATTAACTGTCTGGTGTTATAGAATGATTAGTAGTATTATCAGTAGTATAGTACAGTGTTATCAATGTTTATCAAAGATATGGTTTGGTTCTAGCAATCTCACCTGTTACGAGTATAAATTTACTTTCAACCACAAAATGTCCACTATAACTTTGGCCAACAATTTTGGTGGCCGAAATTGTCCTATACAAAATTTTAGATATACTATTCCGAAGCAGAATCATCCGTAGAAGACGATGGAACTATCCGTTTACACTCAAATCTCAATATTGATGGAGATATAATCGTTTAAAGTTATGGTCTTAAGTAGATGGACAAAATAAGATAGGTATCTGGTGGACATATCAGGTACAATTTTTATGGTCTGTACGTAGGACCTAGTACAAGATACCGGTATCTAGTTATGGTTTTAAGTAGAGTTGTGGTTGAAAGTAAATTTATACTCGTAGTTACCCTACACTCGTTACTAATTTGGCGATATAACCATTCTAAGTTCCGAACCACAAAAACAGCTAGTCTACTACCTACTTTCAACAACTAAGATGAGGCATGGCAGAGCAAAGGCAGCACGGAAAACACTTCAGTTCTATCGTCTAAATGCTCCACATATATTAAAATCACCCTACAAGTTACTCCTTGATGGTACCTTCTTAGTATCGTCTATTCGGAATAAAGTACCATTATATGAGAGATTCGCAAAAATATTACAGAATGAACAATTTATATGTTGTGTTACAAGATCTACATTGAGCGAGTTGGAGAAGTTATCACAACAATTTCTATGTAAAAGAGGAGCCAACACTGCTAATGAGGAAGAGGAACAGGTTAACTTCTTTTCACATGCACGACAATTTGGACTAGATGAATGTGAGATAATAGAAGATGCTAAACTACCAAACAAAGGTACATTAACAAATTATGACACAAAACGGAATAAGGTCATGTTTAGAGATTTTTCTGATGCAAGTAAAGATATATACAATCTAGCAACAGACGGAGGTAATAACCGACAATCTTACTTTGTTTCTACACAAGACGATGCATTAGCTGATGCACTCCGAGCTATGCCATATGTACCATTATTTAGATTAGGCCGTGCTGTACTCTTATTGGAATCGCCATCATCTGCATCGCGGAGTTTCACTGGTAATAAAGAACAATCCAAATTAGCAAGTGCAGGAGGATTAATGACATCAGAGGAACGTGAAATGGTAAAAGCTGTGAAGAAGAAGGATAAGTTAAAGCGAAAGGAGGTAATGATTGAAGAGCAGAAGAAACTCGAAAAGAGAACAAGAGATGAAGTTGGTGGTAGTTTCAATATGAGAAGGAAGAAGAAAGCTAGGGGACCAAATCCATTGAGCTGCAAGAGGAAGAAGTAATAGTGCACATTGATTTGATTTAACTATAATTACATTTTGTTTACTTTACTACTATTCATTGTCTGGCTCGTTTGGATGGAGGCGGCCCATCATCTTGCTGCTGCTTATCGCTGTTTGAATTCTCTAGCATTGAAAATGAAAATCCCGTCTTATCTGGTGCATCTCCTCCATCATCCCATCCAACTACATTCCATCCTGCTTTACCGAAGGCTTTACTTCCATATCCCGCTCTCCATCCTGCTCTACCATATGATGCAGCTAATCCTGCAAATTCTCCTGTGCTGGAAGTGGTCATTACTGGTTTTCTATGATGAGGTTGTGGTTGAAAGGGATTGGCACCACTTCCCCCCTTTGGTGTTGCCAATTTAACCTCTACCATCTTCCCAAACATGTTAATAGGTTGTGACTCGATAGCTTTTTGTGCACCACCACTTCCTTGTTCAAATGTGACAAAGCCAAAACCTCTCGAGCGGTTCTGTACCATATCCATCATAACTATAGACTTTTTTGGGTATCGAAGTAGATAAGATTTGTGATATTATCAGTAACATTATGATATAAGAGAGAAGAACGAAGGAGAAAAATAATCTTACATCAATGATTGGTCCAAAGCAGCTAAAGAAATCAGTTAATCCCTCCTTATCTACATGAATCGGAAGCCCACCAATAAATACTTTGTTCATCATTTCTTCTGGACTTAATCCGCTGCCTTCATCTTCTCGTTTAACATTTGAGTCCTATGATTAATGAAACAAATTATATGATTTGTTTAGCAATATACAATATGATATTTGTAAGCAATGGTAAAAAATATATAATACAAACAAGAACATACCTCTTTTTTATCGGGATGAATACTAGGTGGTGCAACACCCCTAGCTTGAGCTCTCTTCACATCCACCATCTTGTGATTAATCTCATGAGGTTTGTTTTTGAGTATCAAATCAACCGTCTGAATCGTTCGTTGTATAATTTATATAAATATTGTTATTAGAATGGACATCAATAAAGTCAAAAGCTGAGCACACCAATACTAAAATAATAACTCACCTCATCACTTTTGAATACTACAAAAGCAAATCCACGTGGATCACCAGTATTACGATCTCGCATAACCTCCACTGCTTTAACCTCTCCATACTGCTCAAAGTGATATCGGAGTGTTTCCTCAGTAGTTTGCCAACTCAAACCACCCACAAATATTTTAGCTTCATCCATACCTGATTGTTGTCTATCGTGAAAGCCGCCAGATTTAGTTGTTGCAGGCTCAGCTGCGGATGCATGACCATAGTACGACATTATTATTTATATGTTGTGATAGCCGCCCAAATTCTTATTGATTGTTACGCAGCAGCTGCAGGCTTCTTACCATCTATCTGATACCTCTTCTATCTAACAACACCTACGCCTGTTCATACCTACAACAATCTATGTATTGCATCCTGCATCCTGCATCATCCTCAATTTCCCATTTACTTATAAAAGACTCCCAATTACAATAAAGTGAGACAAAATCGGAGGAGTGAGGAGAGGAGAGGAATGTGAAGTTTATGATGGTGATAAATAGTATGTTTGTAATATATATAACTTTCTTTCTAGAAACAAGAACATTTTGCATTCCGACGATCAAACTTGTGTTTGTTGCTTGGTGTCTAGTATGTCCACATCGGGCTTCTCTTTCCCTGTCATCTTATGTTCGATGTCATCAGGCTTCTCGTTTCACCAATTGTCTTCTCATAATCTTAAACAACAAACAAACATACACGTCAACAAGAAATCATCAAATATAATATCATCGTTTCGTTATACATAAAGAACACGGTTAATTGTCACAACACAAAAATATCAAAATATGAAATTCCATATCAAAGACCATCATAACCAAGAAGAGGACAAACACAATGGACCAGATGAAACTTGCCCATCTGTGGAAGGCAGCTAATGGAAAGAACAGGCATTCTGCATCGACTGCGCCCGATATCGAATGCATTTGTGCTCAATGGACACTGCTTGGCGTGTCACGAAAAACACTGTTATCATTCGGAAGTTACAAAACAGAGACTGGCACAACCTGAGGTAGACAGATGAAGACTTCATTATGAAGATGTTGCATGAATGTGTAGTAGTAACCAGTATATCAAGTAATTACATTGACAGATATCTCTAGTAGAACATTATTTATCTAAATCCCCCAAAACCCCAAAACTCTTGTAGCTCTTTTGATTAGTTGCCCCCGACAGTACCCATTCTTGGTGCACTGATATGGCTCATATTTGAAGCATCACTCGACCCCGCTGCATCTTCGTCCTCCCATAGCAATTTGCTATCACCTGCTACATTCTCCATACTATTATATTGATTTAACCAACTGCCATTTGAATCATTCGATTGGTTAGATTGGAATGAACGGAGAGAGTTCATTGACACACCAAAGTCTGTATTCGACGCTCCAAATTGTTGGATCAGATCGGGATCTGAGATACCCATATCGACTGAGGAAGGTAGTCGAGCAGATGTCGTTGTAGCAGTAGAAGAGGATACACCACCCTGTTGTTTAGACGAACGAGAGGAGTGAATGGTACCCAACATTCCTCCACTTTTTGGATCCTTCCTCCTTGACATATTAGAACTGTGATGAGTGGGCCGTTGTGGACCCCCAACAGCACCGTCAGGATCGCGTGCTGCTCGCTTCTTCTCTCCTCCTTCTCCTCCTCCACTGTCTCCGCTTCTTGACATTTCCATACTCTTGAAGCTTTCATTAAATTCGTCCATGTTATACTTGCCATTGTTGGCCTTGTTGAATCCACTCTCGTTAGATGATAGACTACTTCCTTGAACACCGCCTTCCTCGCCATCCATGGAACTACTACGCTTTAGTGCAACGTCATCATCATCGCCATCTTCCTTACCTCTCATCTTCGGAACGCTCTTGGATCGCACACTGAGCACGTCACTTGAGAATGTCATGTCCATTTCACTTAGTCCTAGATTAGACATTTTATAGGATGCCTCGGTAATGTCATCTTCTTCAATAGCATCAAAACCGAAAGAGTTAAGTGATGCCATATTTTCTGTGGTACCCCTACGGACTGGTCCTCCTCTATTGTTATTATTATTAGCCTTTTGTTGGGCAGTCCATGTAGCACCTCCAGCGGTTGGTACCTCAATCGCTCCCATCTCAGCGCCCTGCATCATCATTTGCTGTTGCTTCCGTTGCATTTCTTGCATCTGTTGGTACCGATGTTGTTCATTTACCTTTTCCAACTTGCGTTCTAATGCACTCTTACCACTCTTACTAGATTTCTTAGATGTACGATTGGATGATGATTTCGAACGTTGACTTGCATTGAAATCATTCCGAGTAGTACTACCCGTGGAAATTAATCCAGACATATTGTAGGAACTTTGTTGATTCTGATTCCAACTAAAGTTACCTAAACTCATATCCATAGATTGTACATCAAATGATGACATAGTTGACACTGTCTTGTCACATGCATTAAAGTGTGCATTCCCAAATGTATCTTGTGCTAGCTGATTATTGTACTCGCCTTGATTATCATCATTCGAAGAAGCAGCAGCATATTGTTGTTGTTGTTGCTGCTGTTGATGATGGAACTGCTGTTGATTAGTATTCGGCAAATACTGCCCAATCCCCATAGCACTAGCACTAGCAACCTGTTGACTACCAGCATAGCCAGGAACTAATCCACTGTCCATAACTGCCGCGGCAATATCCTGATTTGAAAACCGCTTGTTCCCCTGTTGATTATTATTCGTCAAGCCACATAGTTGTTGACGATATCCATTCATTAGTCCTGCCTGCATTTGTTGGTATTCATTATAGACATCACGATCATAATCACTAGTATTAGTCCTTGCTACTCCCCCACCTTTTTCGGCAGCCTCCAATTGTGCCTGATATTGTTCCATACGACGTTGTTGCTCGGCTTGCATACGTTGCATTTCATAATACTCTTGACGCATACGTTGCAATTCCAAATCACCATCAGAGGTAGGTTGAGGTGCTGCTAATTCAGGCTCATCATAGTTATTATTATTAGACCGTGATGAACTCGATCGTGCAAGACCTTCCCGTTCGGGAGGATTTGGACGATGTCGAGGAGCTGGCGGATCAGCAGTCTTCTTCCGTCCACCCTTCTTTTTAGATACAGGTAAATGTACATCAGCGTCCTTCCCGGCCAATCCTCGTAATACCTTCTCACGCTCAGCTCGAATTTCAGGAGCACTCTCACGTAATGCCTGTCCACTCTTCTTCCACGCGCGTTCATCACCAATTTCCAACCAATTATTCGTATGTGAATCTTCCTTGAGGAAACGACCGGGCGGGTTCAATGATCGAACATTTGATACGATCCGTGCTGCTATACGTGCCTTTTCAACTTTCTTCGTCCTTGGATCAAGATATTCACGTTTGTAGCTGTCTACCATCTCACGGAAGTGTACATTGCCCGGATGTGAGTTGATCCTCCCGCCACGACCAGAGAGTACGTCATGTGGATGGGGAGAGCGAACTGGACCACCATGACCTGGTGGTACCTGAGGACGGGGTGGTGAATTTGATGTTGGGGGTAGCTTACTATTCTTGGCAGAAGAAGTTGTTATATCGATTGTATTGTTGGAACCTGTTGTGATTGGTTTACTACTACTACTACTCATGATGATACTAATACTGATGTTCTGTCTTTATTCTTTGTTTTGTATAACAATAGTATAATATCCTTGAGGTATTTTTATTGTTAGAATTTATCTGTCTTTATTCTTTGTATGTATAACGATAGGTATATCCTTGAGGTATTGTTGTACAGATGATTGAGCTCTCTGTGTTAGGTTTTATTGCAATGAGGGCAATACAATAATTATGCGCAAATTAGATATTATGTGTGAATTGATTTTTAGAGTTGTTGTTTTGGGGATCTTTGGAGTTGTTTCTTAACAAACCGACGCAAGGCTGAGCATAATATTCAATGTACCTACAAACGATTGATAAGCATAGGAGTAGTAGAAAAAAGAAGCAATGGGGAAGGAGCTAAAAGCAAGAGCCCAAATTATAAAAAGAGAGGCTGAATCAAATGTGAGACACGGAAGATGAAACTCCTTGGGTCGTAATCGCCAGTAAGCGATTAAACCGATCTATGATGGATCACTGGATTTGCAGCATCAATGAGTCATCGATCACTTGTGATGTATGAAGTACTTGATACGATCGATAACAATATTTTACACAGCAATATTGCTTGGTTCATATTATAATAAATAACAGTTATGTATCGCTCGTGTCATACACTTCATTGATTGATTGAATAAGAGTTGCAACACAATGAAATATCTTATTGCACTCTCCGTCATCATATCATGCTGTAATGCAGCCACCTCTATATTGAAACCAGCTGGATCTCAGGATACACCCATTAATGTTATTGCTAACAACTACACCGATGTTGATGGTACACTTTTACAAGGATATTTATCACTACCAGATGATATTGATAATAATACCAAACGCAGTGCTGTCATTATTTTGCATGATGCAGATGGTCCAACAGATTACGAGAAGCAACGAGCATCAATTATATCTTCACAAAATGGATATATTGGCTTTGCCGCTGATATGTTTGGTTATAATGTAGAACTACCCGAGAACTCATGGGGTAGTGGACAATCATTCATGAGTCAATTCTTTACAAATGAAACCTTGTTTACACAACGCATACAAGCCGCTGTTGACCATGTTCAGAGTTTAGATGAAGTTGATGCAAGCAAGGTTTCTATGATTGGTTATTGCTTTGGTGGAACAGGTATTGTTACCTATTTGAATAACAATGGCGAAGTAAAGGATGATAGTTCTATTCCAGTTGCAGCGGCGATCGGAGTACATCCATCCCTACTGGACTGGCCTTCTCCAAAGGGTAATATTGATATCCCTGCTCTGTTCTTGACAGGCGGCGCTGACTTTCTCACAGGACCTGAGGCAATGTTGAAACTAGAGACGGATATGGAGATGGGATCATCGAATAGTAGTGTAAATACACCATGGGAGACAATTAGGTATGCTAAGATTGAGCATGCCTTCAGTAACTTTTATTCTGACAGATATGATGCACGAGCTGATGCAAGGTCATGGGAAAGTGGATTGACTTTTCTGGCGGAAGAGTTTGGAGAGCAATCTGACATTCAATCATCACCACCTATTATGGAGGCAGATGTCATGACTGTAGATTATTTGGATGGAATTTATTCACTAATGGGGTACGTAGCAATGCCGAAAGACGCAGAGAAAGAAGCATTACTTCCCGCTGTTATCATTCTCTCACAAGATATGGAGCAAGGCTCACAGCTTGCAACGGAACAAAGAGATATGGGATACATTGGTTTTTCTGCGGATTTAGATGGTATGGACGACTCGAATACGACCGAGGTTATATCACGAGTGAGTGCTACCATTAATCATGTAAAGACAATGGATGGGGTCGATCCCAATAAAGTCGCACTAGCTGGCTTTGGTGGTATTGGAGGGACGGCGGCAATCTATTATGCAATGTATCAAGATACAGATATGGCTATTAAAGCAATATCTTCATTTCAAGCAAACTTGAATGAAGTGGCCAACTCTACATTGGTCACTGATATGTTAAAATCAGCAATGAGTGATAGCGCTGGTGGTGGAGCTGCTTGGGGTGGCGGCGGCGGCGGCGGAGGAGGAGGCACATGGGGTGGCGAAACAAATGTTAGCGATGGTGGTGTCAGTACTGAAACTCCGTCAAACAACTGGGGTAACAATGATTCAGGTGGTAGACAGCTTAGTGATACCATCACAAGTACGCCACAAATACTCATTCAATCGGGTGCTGACGAAGATGAAATGGAGAATGTAATCAAAATTGAACAAGCACTTATGTCAATTGGAGCCAATTATGAGTTATCTCGGTTCTCAACATTTGATGAGCGTGCGACTACTAGATCAATGGATCAAATGGATACATTACTAACTGACGTATTTTCTGACATTACAACTGATGAGGATATATTTCCAACAGAAACAACACCAGGTACCGAGGAAAATGACCTAGAACCAGAAGTTGAAGAGAAATCAGAACCAGTTGTTGAAGAGGAAGAAGAAGAATTTATTGCTGACGATAGCTCAGCCGAGTCTCTGTTAGTTGCTACATGGATTGGATTCTTTGTCTTTGGTATCACTCTGTTTTAATTTGAATGTATAGTGTTTGCACAAACTTGATACTAATAGACGTATGCACAGTTGAACAGTTGCCCAAAGCTTACACTGATCTTCTTTATGTAACATAAACTGATCTTGGAATATCGGGCCGCCCTGCCATAAAGGTGTCTTCTTTGACTCAAATTCAAAAGATGTCCTCGAGTAACGAGTATGAGCGAGCAAAATTAAGAACTTAACAACATACTTGTATGATAGGATAGAAGGTACTACTAGCCAGGAATAACGTTAATACTTATACACTTATACTTATATTCTAATATGCCAACAGAGATACTTAAACAGCAATGAACACACAGGATGATACCATTAAGGCAGGTAGTGCATCCGCATTCATGCAAGTAAACTGGAAATAGATAGATAGATCACTTGAAATAGAAGATCAGGAGCTACTCTAGCTTCACCTTCTTGAATTACTCTTGCCAGATTTACCGCTGGATGACGAGCTAGAGTCTGAACCCCATCCACCCCATCCATCAGCCTTCCATGAACCGCTTGACGAGCTTGAGGAACCGCCACTCTTTCCCGATTTACCCGAACCACTGCCGCTCTTGCCTGATTTACCAGAGGACGACGAGGAAGAACCCCAACTCTTACATGGCTTTCCCCATCCTTTATCATCTGAAGAACTTGAGGAGCCACCGCTCTTACCGCTCTTACCAAGTTGACGTCTTGATCCACTCTTGCCGCTCTTTCCTGAGGAGGAAGATGATGAGCCACTTCCCCAATCTCCTGAAGAGCCCCAGTCAGAAGAACTTGATGAACCCCAGTCTCCTGAGCTTGAGGACCCTCCACTCTTTCCTGACTTGCCCGAGCCTGAGCCACTCTTGCCCGATTTACCGCTGGATGATGAGCCCCAGTCATCACTTGACTTACAAGGCTTACCCCAATCACCACTTGAAGAGGAATCTCCACCGCTCTTGCCCGACTTGCCACCTGATCCGCTCTTGCCTGACTTGCCACCAGATCCACTCTTGCCTGATTTACCCGAGGATGAGGAGGAGCTGTAAGGTTGAGAGATGATAGTAGAGAAGAAGTGAACATATGATGTGAGTAAAGTGATATAAAAAGGTAGGAGAGATGGTATATTGCAATGTTCATAGTTGATACATATACTTACTCTGGCTTCCATACCCAATGTCCCTCTGAGGAGAAGGAGAAGGAGAAGAAGAAAAGAAAGAAAGATCATATGTTGTGAGCAAAAGGAAATAGATGGAGGGTATGAAAAAAAAAGGATAAATAAGTTAGACTCACCCCACTTGTCGGATGAGCCCCAATCGCCTGATGAACTAGATCCGCTACCTGACTTTCCACTCTTGCCCGAGCCAGATCCACTACCAGACTTCCCGGATTTACCTGAGGATGATGATCCTGACGAACCCCAACCGTCCTATAGAAGTTATTGCAATAGAACATATGATGTGAGCAAAGTAAGTTTCTATGAAGATGCAAGTTATAAACAAAAGCTGACGATGTTAAAATACATACCTCGTGATCGAGTTGTCTATTATTGGCCCTTAATGCGCCGGCGGCGTTAACAGCAGAAGTGGCGGCCAAAGCCGTGGTGATTGCAAAGATAACCTTCATGATGATTGACGATGTTTGTTATTGATAGTAGTAGATATAAGATGACGAGATTGCTTTGAATTGCAAGTGATTAGATATGCAGGTCGATGCGTGATGAAAATTATGAGATGAAATGCCGTTGTGATTGGGGATGACAGTGAGATGAGTTGCAATTGGGCTTCACAAATTTTTAGTAGACTGCCGATCAACATCCGTTCATCCCTTCGCCTATTGTATTTTTTGTTAGAGAAGCTCTAACTTCTCCATAGTCCCATTGCAATAAGCTGGCTGAATTTGTCGGCAGTATGTTTCTGAATGTCACATAAATAATAGTACTTATTCCTATGCACCATTGGATGACGAACGGGTATAATGTTAGCAAAGTCTCAAATCATTGTCGACAATTTTGTTTTTTGACTAAAATTAGAGCATGACCAAAAAAGATACCACAAGAAAGAGGTATGGTATCCTATCCCCACGTACGTATCCATCTATCCCCTATCTCACACTTGTTGGAGAAGTGTAGCCTGAAGTTCCCTAACATTGTCCTCTACAAAACTTTTATTTTCTTATGTATGTATTTTGATCTTTGCTCATACTCTAGACAATTGTAACTCACTTTGACGTATTCATTTTTATGCGGCATACTTAGGTATAGTTGGCATCGCCATCTTATTTACTTATTGTCTGGTCTTGAGAAATTACAATATTATACTACAGAATGAGCTGTGGATATATAGAAAAGATTGATAGCTTAAAGCTCGACAGTATTCAAAAAAGTTCACTCTATATATAAATTATGCTGCACGAAATCTTCTATTGGTAACATAAGGTGTACTACACAGAAACACATATTCACAGCTACCTCCGTATTCTCAAAATAGCAATCATACACAGAATGTCACCATTCGTACGCTTGCGGGACAAAACAGACTACTCTACTAACATTATATGGAAGGTATTTTGTTGAAAGAGTCCGATGTGGAAAATATTTACTGCCATACTTCATGAAGAAGGTTGACGGTATCAAGACTATCTTTACCCACCCGGTTAATGGAATAAATGTTTTTCTTTCTCGTGATGATGTCCCATATTTTTCGGGTGAAGTTGAAATCTGTGTGTCATTAAAGAATATTTCCTACACAAAACACCAATCAATGGCAGGATATTATTACTTAGTTAAAGGTCGTAAAAGTACACTCTTCGATACGGCATGTGAGGCTGCTCTCAATAGGGATATACAAACTAAAGAGAAGGGACTCACAGCGGATTTGGTATTTGAGAATGCAGGTGATGATATGCCAGAGTACTCTTCTGAAGGGAGTACTCTTCTGAAGGAAGAGATCCTCTCCCAAGAGGATGGTACCTCATTAAAAAAAAATGGGTATACAATGATGATGGAACTCTAGAATCATTTGCTGCCATGTTAAATCGGGAGAAGGAATGTGATGCCGACCGTTGTCTATCCTCGTGGTGTGGGGAGTTGTGTGTAGGTGCCTATATAGGATATTGTGGATTCTGCAAGGTATATCTCTGCCCCAAATATGCAAACACAACTGCAGATCATGGTTTCGTTCCAGAAGTAGCAAGATTGTTGGAAGAAGGAGGAATGGTAAAACCTCCTTTCTTTGATCATCTCAACTCATTGCCACAGAGGAATGGGGTAAAGTGTGGTGGCAACTCTGGTATCGACATAGCCAAGTTTTTTACAAGTCACAATAGAGTGGAGGGTACTGATCTATATTGTGAACAAGATGATGATTTCCATCGCGGTTCCACACATGAGTCTGAGTACAAAACAATGATGAGCTACATGAGTTTCACTACTGAATGAAGCAGCAAGCCGTGTCATGCACAATGGTGAGAGAGAAAGGAGATATGCTGTATGCCTTCATACAGGTCAGCAGAATACACAGTATATACAGGATGTTGAAGTAGATACAGGTATGTATGAGAATCAAGCAAGGATGCTTGCCAAGCTCTACTCATTTCTACACGAAGAAGTAAACTTTGTCACTCGTCTAATTGACAGGCATTGGGTTATTTACGTTGACTATCACCTTCGTAGCGTTAAAAGGAAGATAGATCATGTAACACACACACTAAAGCAATTTGATAAGATGAAGGAGAGTGATAGGCCTCGGGTGTTTATGATCAAGTCTGAGGATTGGAACAATGATGTGTGGGATCTTCTTCAGCGGTCTGAGGTAACACTAGACGAATATGAAGAAGTTGTAAGTAAGATCGTCTAAGAAGAAAATACTACTAGCTCATGAAGTTTATACTTATACTACACTTAACTTATACTAGGACAACACAGAACTGGTTTGAGACTTGATCCACTTTTACTACTCTACTAGCTTCACCTTCTTCGGCCTCTGGATCCGCTCTTGCCAGATTTACCGCTGGATGATGAACCCCATGAGCCCCAGTCACCTGAGGAGCTCGATGAACTCCACCAGTCAGAACTTGAGGAGCCTCCGCTCTTCCCAGATTTACCTGAGCCCGAGCCACTCTTCCCGCTCTTACCCGAGGATGAACCACTTCCCCAACTTCCCCAATCTGAAGAACTTGATGAACTCCACCAGTCAGAGCTTGAGGACCCTCCACTCTTTCCTGACTTGCCCGAGCCTGAGCCGCTCTTGCCCGATTTACCGCTGGATGATGATCCCCCCCAGTCAGAGCTAGACGATGAACCCCAGTCTCCTGAGCTTGATGACCCTCCACTCTTCCCTGACTTGCCCGAGCCTGAGCCGCTCTTGCCAGATTTACCGCTGGATGAGCCACTACCCCATCCGCCCCAGCCATCAGGGCTAGACCAACCACCTGTTCAATCGATATAAAGATTATAGTATTGATGAGTACGTGTTGGATCATTTTAGACGACGAATGCTTGCGAGATTGAGGAAAGAACACTAAAATCCTAACTTACCCCAATCTCCTGAAGAGCCCGAGGAGCCTCCTGACTTGCCCGATTTACCACTGCCGGATCCGCTCTTGCCCGATTTACCTGAGGATGACGAATCCCATGAGCCCCATGAATTAGAAGAGCAAGGTTTTCCCCAATCTCCACTTGAACTACCCGATCCACTCTTCCCTGATTTACCAGATCCTGATCCGCTCTTGCCCGATTTGCCAGAGCCTGATCCACTTCCCCAACCGTCATCACTTGAGCTTGAAGATCCCCAACCTAAACGACGTGTCTCTTCAGTTAGACGACGTCCTGACTTGCCACTCTTACCAGAAGATGAGCTTGAACATGGATTGCCTATGAAGATTGAACATAATATGGTATAATGAATGATGGCATTGTGTGAGTGTGCGTTGGATAAATATAGATGAAGGGTAATAGTCAAAAAAAAGAAAAATATCTTACCCCATCCACCCCAATCTCCCGAAGAAGATGATGATCCACCACTCTTGCCCGACTTTCCGCCACCGCTCTTGCCTGATTTACCACTGCCACTCTTGCCCGATTTACCGGATGAGTGAGAGACCCATCTGTAAGAGATTTGAAAGCAAATAGCATGTATGTGAGCGGAAATGATCGGAGGATACCTAGAATCAACACAAATTGCAATGAAGACTTACATCCAGTGATGACCAGACCAATCTCCACTTGAACTACCCGATCCACTCTTCCCTGATTTACCAGATCCTGATCCGCTCTTGCCCGATTTGCCAGAGCCTGATCCACTTCCCCAACCGTCATCACTTGATGAAGATCCCCATCCCTGTTTAGTAAGATATTGCAGTGAGAGATAGTGGGTGAGCATTAGGTAATATAACAATGATTGATAGGATCAACAACATCATTGCAACTAGATAGCACCATCGTCGTGGTGTATGGAGCCATAGCTACCATTTATCATCGAATATGAATCACTCACCTCGAGTTGTCTATCAGAAGCTCTTAATGATCCGGCGTCGACCATAGAGGATACGGCCAAGGCCGTGGTGATTGCAAATATAACCTTCATTGTTTTAATAATATATTAATATATTAGTTGAGAGAGTTGTAATAATATATAATCGTTGAGTTGTATATATTGCAAAGATGTAAAAATTATGAGAGAGAGTTGCTGCTGCATACATTGTTTCTCCTTTCTTAGTAAATGCCGATTCTGAATATAGCGAAATATAATACAAGATAAGACCCCAATTATTTTTACCTCCCTTTAAAAATGACCCCCCTAACCTTTCATTTAGTAAACTTTAGACGATAAAATTACTTAAAGTCGTATTTTGTAATATCTCCCTTGGTATACACTAGATACCACTCCACAAGAGTCCAATTAGAGTCCGATTTCCGATCCTATTTTCAAAATCGGCATTATTTCTTTTTGCAAATGCCGACGTCGACGATCATCGTCGGTCCATAGTCGATTCTTCCTATGTCGAACCAGTGTATGCTGCCACCAAGTGACTCTACAAGGGAAGTACACAAGTGAGTACAATTCACCATGAAATGAGGAAAGATCAGTTGAGTTTGTAACGAGCTTCTACACTATTAATATTCATATTATTAGTGACCACTTTCTATTACCAATTATTAAACCCATTAACAACTCCATCATTCTTTTCGCTCTTCCTTCGGTCCTTGTATACTTTTAATGCCTCTTTTCTCTTCTGTATATCACTCCCCGACTGTTCGGCAATCTCATTTGCTTGGGAGAAGAATTCATCAACCACATCCTGTGATTCTTCGGCAGCATCTACAAGTGGGTCTGAGAAATATCTATCACCCATTCCTGCACTATCTCCTCCTATTTGAATCTTTGGGATGCCATTTGATCTTCTCCTGGAAGTGTGTGTTGTACATTTTATGGAGATGAAAGAGACAGGATTGCAACTTCTGTTAGTACATGTGGGTTGCAAATGCAATCAAAGGAAGAAAAATTAAGTTCTTATGAAGTATCCACATCGCCTAGACTTCATATTGAACACAAGAATTCATATGATGAAACAATACTAACGCAGACTTCCCAGTCATTGGAATCTCGTAATGAATAACTGCATCCACAGTACTCTTGTTTGTAAAATCGTTCCTTTGCAGATATTTCATACTTTCTCAGAGTCATCTCGTCTGATTGCCAATTCTGACACCAATATGTCAAACCATCATACCGTGCCGCAGCTCTATATCCGCTAGCATCAACTTGCTCTGCATCTTTCCATCTAGATGTTGCATTAGTAGTAGCAATTGCATGGAAGCCATTCTCACTTGCATAGAACGCGGTGCGCTCCATTCTCATATCAAAGCACTCTGTACATCTTCTTCCACGTTCGGGGTCAAATTCCATTCCCTTCATTCTAGCTGAGTAAAGGGGGAAGATAGTGATGAGATTATATGATTATGTGCATATCTTTTATGCATAGAAGTCTTTGCATCTTATGTGCATATTTTAATATGCATGACAAAGGCTACCATATGCATACTTTTTGAGTCGAAACACAAAAAGACTCACCATACCAATTTTCTGAATCATAATCACAATCTATAAACTCTATACCAAGCTGTTTACAAAATCGCTTATTCTCCTGAGCGAATCGAATCATAACAAATCATATATTAGACGTTTTATCATGAAATATGCTTAAACACATCATATATCGTGCACTCACCTCCTTTCGTATATCATATTCCTTTCGGGGATGTATATTTGGATTGTAAAAGAATACAACAACCTCATCTAATTGTGGGCTTGATACCATCTCTTCGACCATTGCACCACTACACGGAGCACAACAAGAATGCAATAAGACTTTGGAGACTGTTGGAGGTGGTATGCATGTAGATTTATAACCATCTTCTCGACGTTTCTTTAACCGCTCGGATGCTTGGACAGCCCAATCTGGTGCATTTGATGGCAGCTTGGCACCTTCACTGTATGATAGCGAATTGTTAGTAGTGGTGGACATGTTTCTTACCTATTACTATTATCAGAGAGAGATTATGGGAATTAGGTAATGATGTGTGGTGCTAATATGTTATGTCGTGTTGCAATGAGTTGTGTTGCAATTGTGTGCATAAAATATTTTCTCGCTTCCGCCGCCAATTATAAACCCCAAAACCACTAATAATGAAGTAATCGGTGTTATTTGTCAATATGAAATGCTAAAGTAATCGTGTTATTTGTCAATATGAAATGCTAATGGTTGCAAATGACGCTGATGATGGGTCTTTAATTAGCAGAAGCAGTGTTTTTAAGCAGTTTGTGAGTAAAACTCAAACGGCTGAAGGTTGAGACCATACCATACAATCTACTCTATCCGTGCTTGTACTCTGACCTACTCTCCACTCTATTCGGCGTAGTGTGCTCTGAACTGATAATGTTGTGTATTAGATCTCAGCGAAATGTATCCTAGGTGAGTAAAGTTTTTATATATTTATGTTATCACAGGCATCACTTTATGGTACAATATCACAACTTTTGAACAGCATGGAAGTAAAACCTTCTATGGTATGTATAACAGTGATAAAAGAACGCGTCAATGATTATCAAATAGCACTGGGTTCGGACTATCTAAAGAAATGGTCGATAAGTCACACAAACCCGATGACTCTTAAACTTGTAATGAGACGCTTAATGTATAATATAATATGCAACAAAAATGATTTTATATGGACAATGATGATTTCTATACTTGGAAGTGCCGTCTGAAACTCTCTCTACATTCCCATTGGTATTATATTATATTTTTGCTATCAACAATGAATGTTGCGGTTCCTCTGGTCATTCTCATCATTTGCAAAAGGCAATTGATATATTGGCTTAAAAACAGAGGGGCATAAAAACGTGATACTTTTTGTTTGATTGTAGATGTATTGTATGATCCATGGATATGTTTGTGGATTGAGATGTCCAACTTCTTTTTGGAGTTGGGGATATGAGTTAAGTATTGGATGTTTCTGAGTCTACCTAAATGAAAAAATATATGTTGTAATAATGTCGTGTTCATGATATTATGTGTTAAACTTGTTTTCAACTCTTACTTCTTCATCGTCTCTGAATCCAATCTCTTAGGTAGATATTGATATCAAATATATCTTGAATTGAAGATATTAGCCAAATTATGATTCATCAACAATATCAACAACGGTTTCAGCCACCAGAGCTCTACTCCATCTCCCGAGGTATAGTCTCTAAAATAGAATCTTACGGTTGTTTCGTTAAACTCCATAATTCACCAGTCTCTGGATTGGTTCATATATCACAACTTTACTCAACAAAGATTGATAATGTCGAGGATGTCGTATCATTGGATATGGAAGTATTCGTAAAAGTGATCGGTGTTCAAGTTGAAACTATTGAAGATGAGACTTCAGGGCGAACACGACAACGACATAAGGTGAAACTCAGTATGAAGTATGTCAATCAAGATACTGGGCAAGATTTAGACCCGGAGAATGAGAATATAGAGAATGATATGCAACGAAGCAGTAGAGGTGGAGGGGGCAGAGGCGGAATGAGTGCTGGAAATGTAAAACTGGATGGCACCAATGGTGCTAACTCTCAACTTGGTCAGGCTCTCTCTTCCAATATAGGGATGAGTATTGCGATGGACCCTGGTAATTTAGTGCTGAAAGGTAAGCGTGGGGCTACATCAATAGCTGGCTACTCACTCGTGAGAGAGGACGAGGGAGAACCTGAATTTCCAGCTATCAATAATAATAATGCTGATCATCAAGAATCAATGATGCCGGTTGAACAGAAAGTTGTACGGCCAATGGGGAGAGGAAGAGGTACAACATTACCTGCTTGGATGACGCGAGAAGACAAGCTGGGAACAATGAGCGCCTTGCCATCTGCTAAAGATGACGACAACAGTAGTAGAGGTTCTGACAGACACAGAAGTAAAAGCCGTCGTGATAAGCATAGAAAGGAAAGAAGGAGCAAGAAACACAAAAAGCACAAGTCTAGAAAACACAAGGATCATCTGAGTAGAGGTGGTCGATCTCGTTCATACTCTTACTCTTCATATTCATCAAATAGTCGTTCTCGTTCCAGATCGAGATCAACTGAACGGCGCAGCTCAAAACATAAGAAGAAGAGAAAATCACATAAACATCATAAACGTCGTAGACACAGATCAGATAGCAGAAGCCGCAGTCACAATTCGAGAGAAGAGCATAGTACATCTGACTTTACTAATGTTGATGAGGCTCGTGCGATTATGCGACGATTAGAGGAGAGGCGCGATGGAAGCCGGTAGCTAAATGCATAGTTTAGAAGATAACAGTAGTTTTTTCAATTATATACTTTCCTTTTCGTGAAGCGTCACTAATGATACTGTACGCTTCTTATAAAAAGTCTCTCTCAACACAGAGCCTTTCAAAGTACCCTCAGTTTGAATGCATCCTCGTCTAGAGGGGTTCCCCATAAGAGGAATCGTCACATCTCTAACGATATCACCACTCACTATTGTTACTTCTTCAAGGGACCATTCACTTGAAGGATTGCAATTGATAGTTTCAAACTTCTCGCCCCCGTATGTATCTTCCCACCTATTCCATTGCTCATCCTCTAAACTATTATTATCCTCATCCCCTATCGATATGCCGTCTGGAATAGAATCTATTATCCTATCAGGAAGAACTCCTCGTGGGCCATTGCTGCCCTCAGGCCATGTATTGAATAGTATCACTGATCTTTTAGATGTATTCTCCTCTTCCATGTCATTATCATAATCATCATCCCAGTAGTCGTCATCATCTTCTTCTTCTTCTTCTCTCTCCCTCTCTAAAAAGAGAGCAAGATCCTGTTCGCTCATCAAAAATCTATCTGCTGGTCTAGGCACAGCATGGAACGCAGCGCCATCAAATCGAAGTAATCGACCATTTACCGCTGGTACTATTACCATTTCTTGACATGCATTGTCTTTATCACTTGTATATCCATATTGCTGCTTTTCTTCCTCGCTCCAGTAGTTCTCTACATCTACTATATATTCTTGAGCCTCTTCCCCTAAACTTGTATTACTGTGCATAGGAGTGATAGAACCCCATGCAATTTTCCTTGTTGGAAAAACAACAGTTGGACATGCCATCACTTGTTTACTATTATCAATGTTATTGTCATCGTCATTGAGATTTCCACTAGCAATTTGCATATACAGTACATGACCATTTGACGGGCATCGCAATACCCCCTCATCCTTCAATACGTCTTCATCTATATCAGCGTGGGCGTCCATATTAATATAGTTTGATCGCGACCAATACTCAACTATGGGAGATGAGTCATCTAATGATGTCAACATTTGATCTATGCATGTTTCAAGAGGAGTTAGCCTTTGTTTTCTTTTACTATTTCCACGATAAAAGATAGATGAGCCGTCACGAGTACGTTTCATATGTTGCAGTGTGAGTTTATGAAGATGTTTACATGTATCATCATCTATCACGTTGTTATAAACATTGACTGCTGAATAATATAGTGATTGAGAAAGCCGATATCGTTTTGAAATTTGATTTGGCGGAGAATGATTACAGCAGCTAGTACCATCAATAATAAATGCATCAAGACAAATTATTGGTAGAAGGGACAATAAGAGGAGGAGATACATCAAGCGGGTATTAGTTGATGGATATTGTGTGATGTCGATGTATTCGTTAATGATTAACCTAGCTACCGGCTTCAAAAAATTGGGAACTTTGAAAGTTCCCGATTAAGGATACCATCGCCAAAATAGCCTAAATATACTTTAAAATGATACGTTTTAGCGATCATTTTTGGTATCCTAATTGGGAATTTTGGCCAGCACTAGGAAAATACACTCCTCTGAACGTATATCTATTGCAATAATTGCAATTATAATATTAAAAATATCCTATATAGCCTAAAATTGCATAAAGAATCGATTTATGATGGTATTTTGCACCATATTTCAACGTAGAACCCATTATGAAGCAAAAACAGTATGCATTTTTACCTAAATAGTGATAAATAGCGGTACATTCATATCTAACTCTAACCAACTCACATGTACACTTCAAATATGTAGTAGAAGAGATGTATGTATAGTTTTACTATCTTTATAGCAATATTATTGCAATAAATACAATAGTTCCCAATTTTTGAAAGTTCCCAATTTTTGGATACCGGTAGCTAGAACGTGTAGGAATATACGTCGTCAGCAATTCTACTAGCATATGTCTCTACTGACGTTTGTTATTGACTATAGACGGCACATTGCTACGGGTTAAATATCTCCAAGAGACTGTCTTATCAAATTATGTGTCACCTAACTATTGGGAGTTTGCTAACCTAGAGTGGTACTCAAGCTATGATGCCCGATTACTTCTACACAGCTTTCGTAGCTAGTAGACTGGTGCCCGCCAACAAAGTCAATCCAGATGATCTACCGCCAGGTACTGTACCAGACTGCCGTCCTGTTAACATTGGTAGTACCGAGCGCCGTTTCTTTACACGCGCATACTTTGATAAGTCACTCGTTGAATCTTACACTGATATTGTAGGCCCAGTGCAGAACGGAGTCGGACTCAAGAATGGCATATCAATCACTGCATTTGGAGTTCAAGTAGCTCTAGATGCTGCTCCTGAACATGGACTCATTCAAGGTGATATGAAGAATGGGTTCAATGAAGTGAAAAGAGAGTCTATGCTGAAATCTGTGAAAGAACAACCAACCCTTCGAGGTACTACTGTCTTCATGCAGAAGATACTTTCGCCGATGGGATACATGGCAATGGGAAACGGTACTGGTATCGTTACAGCTCCTTTCAGGTGTGAAGAGGGTGGACATCAAGGAGCAGTTGAGACTGGCTTTATGTTCGCTCTTGCTTGTGATAAAGCTTTTAAAGCATTTAATCGTCGTCTAGCGGCTGTTGGTGGAGGAGTTACTGCAATCATGGATGACAACTATGCTGTCGGACCACCACCAGAACTATTTGCTGCTAATGCTCAATTTGCTATTGATCTTGCCGAGGTCGGACTGGAAGCTCAACCAGCAAAAGCTAAGTGTTACATTAATGAGGCACACCGCAATGAAGATTGGCATCATCACCGTGGAGATGTACCAGAAGGTATCTTGAAGAATGATGACGGTACACCTGCTGTTGGAGATAACAACGAGACTCTACGTGGATTAGATGTTTGCAACATCCCTGTTGGTACAGAACAATATGTTTTGAAGACTCTTGAGAAGAAACTCAAGAAAATTATCGAGACCAACAAGAAGATTGCAAAGCTGATGGATCCTGGAAGATGGACTCATCCTGATATTCCAGCTCGTCAAATGTTATGGCTACTTATATCTGGCTGTCTCCAGTTTAAGCCAGACTATTGGTTACGACATCTTCATCCCGATCTGACCGAGGACTTTGCATCTGGTGTAGATGAAAGTATACACGAGCTAGTTCAAATGTGTATGGGTATCAACATCGATACCTCTTGGTCAAACATTGCAAAAGAGAGAGCTCGCCTACCTGTTCGTATGAAAGGTTTAGGTCTCAGAGAAGCCACAGATAGAAGATTCTCTCAGTTCATTGGAGGAGCTGCACAGAGTATCATTCACCTCATCAACCGACAGGACAAGCGCAACAATACAATCGAAGGTAGATTGCATATTCCTTGTATTGTCAACATGCTTGGAGAAGGGTCTTTTGACTTCCCTCTTGAATCCCCTTGGGAACAAATGCTCAACAACAGCAGATCAAATCATAGCATCGCTAACGGTATAGAACAGGCCTGGAGCCATTTACAAATTAATTTCCAGGAGGTTACTGATGCCGCAGCTCGTGATAATGATGATCTACTTGTTAATCAGCCTGTACAACAAGTTGGATTCCGTAGTAATGGTACTATCCCAAAATCTGTGACTAGAGAGATAACAATGGAGATCGAGTCCGCTAGATCGACATGTCTGGGTAAGATGATAATCAACAGTTTAGATATTGATGATTATGAAAGATGGTCTTGGGAAGGTTGGAATAAGATAGGAGCATCCTTTGCAACATCTCCACCCGACGGTATTGGAATGATCAAGGACACTGAATGGAGGAGTATCTTTGCAACTTATCTGGGGCAACCCGATCCCAACTTTGCATCACTTGTTGGTCGATACTTTGGAAAGAAAGGAAAAAGACTTGATCCATTTGGTGCTAATCTTGCTTCTGAATGCCTTCCGGGGGGAGGATTTAGAAGAATCCACAACTTTATACAGTCTTTGGTCCAGTCTATGATGAGGTAGCTGGTATCCATTCGGAGAAAGAAGCTGTTAACTTTCTCCTCGGCAAGGTTGGAGCACCATACATCAACAACTATGTCGATCATCTATCATCACTAGCTGGTCGTCGTAATTCTCCTTTTGCAATTGTACCCGACTTACATGTATTTGGATAGCCAGCGGGTAAACAAACTATTAATGACAGTGGAGCCACAGATTCTGGAGAAATCTTCTGCGAGATCAAGACGATGCAACCTAACAAAACCAATTACAAACACAATAACAACTCGACAAATAAGCCTGCTAATAGAAGAGCAGATAAATTTATTAGTCAGTATCGGAACAAGTTTAAAAAGCTTGATAAAGAATATGCTCCTGATGTTGTCGGAGACGGTAGTAATAACATAGTTGGACCCTTTGAAGCGGCACAGAGTCAATTCATTGGTGAACAAGTAGTACCGTTGGTTGCCGGAGCTTTTGGGGACGTTAATACTGACTTTGAGAACATGTTGAGAACTCTAGCAAAGCTAGCGGCAGCGGGAGAAGAGGGTATGTCTATCTCTCCACTACGCAATCTAGACAAAAAAGGTGGAGCATTTGCAATTATGCATCATCAGTTTAGAAGAGCTTTAGGAGTTAGTATCGTGAGAGATATGGCTAATCATAAGTTATCTCGACTACATTATGTTAGAGCTACGGCAGAAGATGCTAAGTATATGGCAGAGGCTAATCATAGTGATAAAAAAGGATGGACTTATGGTAGTGGAAGAAGTGGATGGTATTCTACGCATACTCCGGGAGGATATGCAAATTTTGAACAGTTCCGTAACGGGAACTTCTTTGGTACTGACAACAACAGTGCCATTCTGATCATCCCATTTAGATACGGACGCCCATTTATTGTTTAGTGAAGATACCTATGTGAAGATACCTTGAAGAAGATCCTACAGTTGAATCGCTGTTTATTAAAGAGGAACGTACACCTCTTATAGTAGGAATAATCTAATAGAACCAAGTAATCTGTAAAGAATACACGTATATCATCTAGGGATATACACCGTAGTGGAGATAAGCCGCAAGCGCTGCGCATTATGCCGGATAACGAACGATAAATCCACTGTCGTTGACAGATTAAGCAGTTTCGAGATTCTATCTCCTAATCATAGATTAGGTGGAATTGTTTAGTGTAGAATTGTGGAATTAGACGAAGCTCTGTGGCAATACTACAGTCAGTTAATATATTGCAATCTTTGATAAGGAAGATTCAACAATAGGGATCGGAATTTAATATTCAGTTTGTGAGATATTATCGTGGTGCAACAACCGTCAACAATAAACTATGATGGCGAATAACATTAATAATAATACAATCCGTGAAAGTGATAATGACAAAGGGCTCGCCAACCTCACAATGGACGACGTACTCAATGGCACTATCGACAACACAATTAATTTATTAATCCGCGCGGGCAACAGTACGGATCTTGATAAATTATTGTTCTTCATACAAAGTCCAGGGTTGATAGGAGGCGAAGACTACTTACATTGGGCGTTAAGTGCTGACCCTAACGCGGTGGCAACATTACAACATTATCACCGGAACCTCTGCAATAGGGATCAGACTATTCCCAATAGTACATCACCCGACGATAATCAAATTAACATAAATATGGCAACATTAGCGGAATGCTACGGGGAGATGATTCATGGGGATAGTACGTACTTCATCAGCAGCATGGAACATCTGCATGAATTCTTATCACTTGTGGATAGGGGAGCCAATGGAGGTATATGCGGCGACGATATGACCCTCATCTCGTACACTGGGAGGACCATCGACGTGCAGGGTATCGACAATCACGAACTTCCGCAACTCAAGTTATGTTCCTGCGGCGGGGTTGTGCGCACACAACGTGGTCCAGCAATCCTAATATTTAATCAATATGCCTTCCATGGTCGGGGTAAATCCATCCACTCGTCTCTTCAGTTGGAGGACAACAAGATACAAGTCAATGATAGATGTTCTATCAACCAAGGTCACCAGTCATTGGCCACCCTCGATGGATATGCTATCCCTCTAGATTTCAAGAACGGTTTAGCATACCTCAACATCCGTCCCTTCACCAAGGAAGAATGGAATGAACTTCCACATGTGGTCATGACGCGTGATATTGTTTGGAAACCATCCAAATATGATTCCAGGCCCTCTAGGGATAAGTCATGGTTTGACGGTCGTAACAACCCTTATCCCCTCCATCCTGGGTTCGATTTTAGCGGTGACCTCATTGAAACCAACGTCAGTGAGACCTTGACGCCATCTGTCCTAACTCAACTACGCCGAGATGGACCAATCCTACAAGATCTCAACGCAGGTCTCCACGAGACAACAACTGTGCCCATTGACGTTGAGGCCAACCGCCAGTACTTCCTTAACCAACCGGGGAGAGTTGTTCAACATACATTTGATGCTACCACACAATATGTTCCAACACTGCCTTCACATCGTAGAATCCGTGACACACACAGAACCCAATTTCCTGCCAACAACGTCGAGAGGAGGCATGAACCTGTGGCAACAGATACCATCTGGTGTGATGTCACGTCTTGGGGAGGTCATTCCGCTGCTCAGATATTCTGTGGTAAGCAATCCATGTACATCAGCGTGAAAGGATGTAGTACAGATGCTGAATTTGCTAATATACTCAATGATGAGATACGAGAACGGGGAGCCATGGATATCCTCATCAGTGACAGGGCACAAGCTGAGATAAGCAATCGCGTCAAGGACATCCTAAGGACCTTTGTCATCAAGGATTGGCAGTCTGAACCTCACCAGCAACAACAAAATTTCTCAGAACGTGCGTACCAAGATGTGAAAAGACACACGAACTGGGTGATGAATTGGTCAGGTTGCCCCCTTGAGGCATGGCTACTTGTTGTAGAATATGTCATCTTCATCATGAACCGTACAGCGAGGAAGAAACTAGGATGGAGGACCCCTTATGAAGCCTTGTGTGGTCAGACACCTGACATTAGTGTACTTATGCACTTTGTCTTCTGGGAGAAATGCCTCATCAAGAACTATCAAACAGACGGAAAGAACTTCCCATCCCAGTCTGATGAGATTGTTGTACGGTTCGTTGGCTTCTCCAACACCGTGGGTCATTCGCTTACTTTCATAGTACTTAACGAGAAGACAGGCGCCCTACTGTTCCGGTCATGTGTCAAGAAGATGAACAACGAGAGGGATATTAACCGAAAAGCTGATGATGATACGCCGGATCTCCCTGATATTGATGACCCCTCTATCCCTGAAAGAGTCAGATTTGGATCCGACAACACTGGTAAATATGCCGGGTTCAACCCAGAGAGTATAATCGGCAAGTCTATACTTATGCCTACCAAGGAAGACGGGACGATTGATAGGGCGGAGATTGTTGATTACACTGAGGAATATGAAGGTCAGTTAGAGGAGAACCCCGAGCGTATCGAGTTCAAGGTTAAGGTAGGGCCTCAGAGATTTGACGAGTATGTTGCATGGAACGAGATATGCAACTTCATTGAGGAACAATCACAGAATGATAATAACACTTGGAACTTCAGGAACATCCTTGATCATCGTGACCAACACAAGGGCAGGAGAAACCCCAGGGCACGCAGTGGTGGACGTCTAGCCGACTATCAAGTACTAATCGAATGGGAAAGTGGGGAGAGAACTTGGGAACCGATCTCTCAAATCTATAAGTCAGCACCTACTCATCTTGCCGACTATGCTATGCAACATGATCTCATCAATAAATGGGAATGCAAGAGTATCAAGCTCAAGGAACTAGCGGAGAAAAGCAAGAATATGCTCAGGCTGATACACCGTGTCAAGATTACCTCTCACGCCGGTACTCCAGTATACATGTATGGCGTTCAAGTTCCCCGAAGTCACCGTGAGGCTATGGAGATGGATATGAAGAACAGGGATAGGCTATGGTCTAACTCAGAAGGTCTAGAACTTGAACAACTGGAGGAGTACGAAGTATTTGAGGACCTAGGCCACGAGTCAAATCCCACAGCCCGAGCACCTAAGGGATACAAGAAGATATCATATCATATGGTATTTGCAGTGAAGCACGACGGAAGACGTAAGAGTAGGCTAGTAGCCGGAGGACATCTTACTGAAGTGCCCACTGAGAGTGTATACTCTAGTGTTGTATCCCTGAGGGGAGTCAGAATTGTGATATTCCTTGCTGAACTTAACGGGTTGAAGATATGGCAGACTGACGTCGGGAATGCGTACCTCGAGGCCAAGACTGACGAGAAGGTCTATGTGATTGCTGGTCCAGAATTTGGGGAGAAGGAAGGACATGTATTCATCATCAAGAAGGCCTTGTACGGACTAAAATCATCCGGTCTACGATGGCACGAACGATTTGCTGATATCCTCCGCAACATGAAATTCTTCCCATGCAAGGCTGAGCCTGACATATGGATCAGAGATATGGATGACCATTATGAATACATTGCCGTGTACACTGACGATCTTACCATTGCCTCTCGGAACCCTCAAGCTATTATTGATGTACTAAAGGCCAAGCCGAACAACCTCAAGCTTAAGGGAACTGGGGAGCTGAACTTCCTATTAGGGTGTGACTACTTCAGGGAAGATGATGGAACGTTAATGCAGGTACCCAGGCGATACGTTGTCAGGATGGTTGAGAATTATGAAAGACTATTTGGTGAGAAACCGAAGCAAGTGTACCGAAGCCCACTTGAACAGAATGATCGTCCGGAGCTGGATGAGACTGAGCTACTTGATGCACAAGGGATTAGGATATACCAATCACTTATCGGATCGGCCCAATGGATTGTGCAGCTCGGTAGATTTGATATAAGTGTACACATCATGACACTATCCAGCTTCCGCATAACCCCAAGGATTGGCCACTTGAACCGCATCAAAAGAGTTATAGGCTACCTATCACGCTTCCGATCAGGCGCTATTCGCATTCGTACCGACAAGCCGGACCTATCCAAGTACAAGACGTTAGAGTATGATTGGAGCAACTCGCCCTATGCAGGTGCCAGAGAGGAAGTACCGTTCAATGTACCAGTACCGAAGGGTAAGTCAGTCAAGATGTGGTCCTTTGCGGATGCTAACTTAATGCATGATGCTTTGAGTGGAAAGGCAGTTACCGCCATACTCCATTTCTTCAATCAGACGCCAATTGATTGGTTCTCCAAGAAGCAGAGTACAGTTAACACCGCTACATACGGAGCAGAGGGCGACGCAGCCAGAACTGCCATTGAACAGCAGAGGTCCAATAAGCTCACCCTCATGTACCTTGGTGTCCCCATTGATGGTCCTGCATTACTTCTTGGTGACAATAAGACAATCGTGGACAATACCACCACACCCCATGGGAAACTACACAAACGTCACCTCATGCTGTCGTATCATTACGTCCGTGAATCCATAGCATCTGGATCATACAAATACGCATTCGTCAGTGGGAAGGATAACCTATCTGATATCTTAAGTAAACACTGGAGCTACAATGATGTATGGCCCTTGTTACAATCCGTACTGTTTCTACCCAAACTAAAATCCCGATCCAAGGAAGAACCTGACATGAAGAACCCACAGGAGTAATAAGGAAACTATCGTTGGTAAGACCTAGAATGACAGGGGAGTGACAACAACAGTGCCATTCTGATCATCCCATTTAGATACGGACGCCCATTTATTGTTTAGTGAAGATACCTATGTGAAGATACCTTGAAGAAGATCCTACAGTTGAATCGCTGTTTATTAAAGAGGAACGTACACCTCTTATAGTAGGAATAATCTAATAGAACCAAGTAATCTGTAAAGAATACACGTATATCATCTAGGGATATACACCGTAGTGGAGATAAGCCGCAAGCGCTGCGCATTATGCCGGATAACGAACGATAAATCCACTGTCGTTGACAGGTACGCTTTAGAAGTGTGCTGACCAATACCTTGTGAGTGCGTGTGAATATTGAATATTCGCGTGAGAATTTATGTGTTTGAAGAGAAGATTAGGGTCTTGGCCATAAGGCAGTGCCTCGATACCCTGTTTCGGGGCATTCCTGAGGCGCCACTCAGTCGGGGCACTCAAGGCACTCAATTCAAAAGTGTTGTTTAGGTGTTTGTACTAACAAATATCTCATAAATATTATATCAAATTTTTCAGCTCACTGAGAGGAGTTCAAAAATGCAATAAAAAGAGTACTTTATTTATATCTAGTGTTTTTATGGGCAATATATCGCCAATAATGCCCTGAATATGAGTAAAGCAGTAGAGATCCATTACCGTATTGTACACCGTATTTGTATAATTATACCGTACTTTCATAGGATACTATTCCCATTTAGTATCAATAGACTCCCAATACATGCGAGTGCCTTAGGCAGTGCCTTAGAGCCAAATCTGAGTGCCTTATGGCCAAGACCTTAGAGAAGATATCTAATTAAACTATTTGGCGAGGACTTCTTCCATATCGGCGACCATAGGGACTTGTGACTATTTTACTCCCTAACACCCTAACGCCGAAGGCTCAAGCCCACCGCAGGTGCCCCCGGAGGGCCCCCGGAGGGCTAGCGGCGAAGCCGGCTAGTGTAGAATAATTTTGTACATAAACATACCTTGACTACTACCTAACTAACAACTAACCAAAAGTAAAGTCTGTATAGAACTAGTGATCTCTTGCTATCAAGAGTTAAAGTTTGTAGTTGTACTATAATAATTTCATATTATATTGTTAGCCGCGTTAGTATATTGTATAATCTTCAATACAACGGGATTACCCAAATCAAATACTCCTAATAGGCCGAAAATTGATCTACCATCACCAGTACGAATAATCACCATATCGTACCAATTATTATAAGCATAAGTAGTAATATAATAATATGGCTCAATCACGTAAACGGTTGAAAACAGCACATGATTCTAACAGTGATGTGGTGTTGGGCGAGACACCGTTACTATCACTTGGTGATGATTTGCTGATTGGCATCTGTATTTATCTACAGTCCAATGACTTGGCTAGTACTTCATCAACATGTAAACATTTCGGTGAAAAGTTAGAGCAATATAATAATGAGCATTCATTAATGGAAATTATTGGAAAGCAGATGGTAGAAGACTTTGCAAGTGATGAAGAGAAGTTACTGCTACCTGAGGAGAGTAATGGTATTCTTTTATATGATAGATTGCTCATGTTGAGAACTAATTTACTTTTTGAGCAGTTAATCGGACAAGGATTGGATTATGTTGGTACAAATAAAGCAAGGGTTTTGCTGCCAGTCATCACAGGTACTGCCATGCATACAATGATATCAAACAAAATAACAACTGCCATGTCAGGAGGAAAACACTATGCAAAATTTACAGTACACGGAGGTGGAGAAGTGAGTTGTGTTTTCTTTTTGGTTTAATTATCTTCATTTGCAGCATTTACTTATTATGATTGTTGTTTTCGTTGAATTAGCATTGCTATGTGGGTATGATCAGGCCTATTAAATATTGGGACCGTAAATCACTAAAGAAATTCTCTCCATTTGGTAAGTATTTGATATTTAATCTGATTTATGATGTGCCTGTTTGCAATTAATGCTTACCATCTAACTTCCCTCGTCTAATCTTCTCATCTTGTAATCATAACACATTATCAAATCAACAACCCATCAAAACAGCCCCTAAACATCGTAAGAAGCTGTTAGCAGAAAAGAATGATTCATGGGGAAGTAGTGGTACACATTGTTGTGGGATTAGGGTACGTAGTGGGCAAGTATACTCAACGTCTTGGTCCGCTTCTGAACCAAGCTACCTTGGTGCTGGCGGTGGATGGGTAGGGATGAATAGTTATCAATCAGATGGTAGTACTACAACTTTTACTCTTTGTCTAGATGCTGACAACGGTACGCTATCAGTGGCACAAAATGGGAACTATTGCATAATCAAGGCTGGATTAACGGGGTCGTACTGTTGGATGGTTAACTTTTGGGGGATTTGTGGTTCAGAGCAAGAGGTTGAAATGGAAATGGGGACACCACCTTAGTAATGCAGAGTTCATTTCATTAAAAGGGGTATTCAAACTGTTGTTAGGTTGAACATGGCACCAGATTTGTGAGTCGGACGTAGACAGAGTCATCACTACAGATAGTCCATTATCGAATTTTTGCATAGTGTATCTTCCGGCTTCAAAATTAATAGTCTATCTTCTTCAATCCTCTACTTTTTGCTATCCCCAGAGATTATCCGATTAATTGATATATCTTCTTCGATATCATTCAAGTCCGTAAGTATCCTTCTCGCTATGTACCCTGATAATTCTAACATGTAAGTAAGCCCCCTTTTGTTTTCCCGCCCCTTTCTTACTTCTTCGAAGCATCTAAGAAAGAATCTACGAAATTATTTTTTTAGCGCTGTTGCCGCCACCCCTTTAGTCTGCAGCAGTGAGATGTCAAATGAGTGATGTTATAGCAATAGAGGATCGATCACTAAACATATCATACACTGAATCAACAATCTAGGATCGGCCATGCGGGGCAGCCAGGAGATGAAGTAATAGCAATAGAGAATCGATCAATATAATACTCACATATTATAAAAGATGCGTATGCCACCACCTCCCAAAAGTAGTAGTAGATACACACGTGTTGCAAATCATCGGAGTATGCGGAGTACCAACAACAACATCATTACTACTTCTACTACAAAAAATGCAGCAGGAGGAGGAGGAGTTGCAGCGGTAACAGAAGTATATCCTCCGATGGTAGATAAAAATAAAGCCGATGATGATGAGGATACAGAAAATGTTAACTACACAATCTCTAAATCATCACGACAATTTAACAGTCCACATCTTGATCTTGTACTTGGTGAAAGTAATTCACAGTCAAACATCAACACATCTTCATCATCAGTAAGTCAACGCCGTCTACAATATCAACAGCGATCGGCAATCTTCAAGCAGGGTAAATCACCCAAACCATCAAAGGTAAATGTAATGCTCGAGAAACAAAGAAATGGTAGTGGTAGTAGTAATAAAGAAATGATATTAACAGAATGCCATCGTGTGGGTAGTAATGACCCAATTGAAGTACCTCATGATTTTGTTATTAAGGGAGGTAAATCGTCCAAGAGGAGTATAACCAATCAGAATCAGCCGCTGAGTAAGGTTGAAGATACTAAGATCGAGGATGTAATAAACTAGTAGTAGACTCTCCATCTAATTTGGACTTCAAATCTAGAATGGCGTGGGCTGCTCGGTTAGAGAAACATGTATCATTAAATGCCTCCAAGAAGAGTATGAAGAGTGTTGCTGCTAATGTTGATGATGTAAAGAAGGCAGTATCATCTGTTAAGAATAAGACCGAAGTATCCAATACTCCGGCGACAAAAGGTAGGGATGATAGTATTAAGGAGCAGAAGAGGCGCTCTATTGATCCTCCAGAGAAAGGTAGTGTTGTAAAGGAGGTGGAGAAAGAAGATGATGTATCATCAAAAGAGGTAGACTTTACTACTCGTAGACAATTATGGGCTAAGAAGAGTTCGAGTATTAGTAGTAGTCGGAGATATGTTTCTTCTTCATCTTCTATCAATAAGAAGTCATCATATCAAACACTCAATGATGACGAAGAAGAAAAGAAAGAAACTGATAAAGAGCCGGCATGGCTGAAACTTTCGAAACGACGACAGTTATTGGAGAAGCGTCGACGATCTCCCATTGCTGTGAGTAATAAGAAAAATGAAGTTGTCAATCAACACTCACCACAAAGGTCAACATCACCGGTACTGGATTGTTCTGATGAGGATACTTCTAAGACAAAGGATACTATTAATGAGCCGACAACGCCCCGAACAAGATTGTTACAGCGAGAGAAACATCTTTTAAGTATTGAAAAGGAGAAAAGGGCATATATTGGTAAGGAAGTTCACGAAGAGAAACAGTGTGAAGAGAAAGAGTTGAACTCGTTTGGAAATGTAGTTGATCAAGCCGATGATAATAAAGTTAGCGAGGACAAACATATCGCCACATCATTTGGGTCAAAATGGAGTACTCCTACCGCTGACAGTGATAGAATTGACGATAAAGAGTTATCAGTTGATGATGATGAATTCGAACCATCTACTACTATGGAAGACGAGTCAACTACATTCAGTTCCAATGTATTTGGTGACAACTTGTCTTCAAGTTACAAAGAAGAGGATACTGATACAAATGTAGAAGAGAAAGCACCCACTGAGTGGGTAGAGCAATCCTTTGGGCAAGAAGAACAAGCTAAAGAAGAACCAATCCAAGTAATTGCACCTCAGCTCAAGATGACAGATATCAACACTTTCGAAGATAGCTTGAGCACTGAGCAGCTTGCCTATTTCAATGAAATGGTGGCATCATTTGACGCTAAGATTATCAAATTAAGGCAAGATAATAAATCCAAGACGACTGAGCTAGACATCGTTAAGAAGCACAATCAACAGCTACAAGAAGATGCACAAGAAAAAGATGGAGAGGAATCAGTCATCTTGGTCAACTGTATCAAGGATTATCAAGAGGAGGATTATAGTATTTCTCCAAAGGAAGATATAATCGATGCTCTAAACAGAAAAATTGCCGATTTACATACTCAGCTGGAGGCAAGTGAAGCAGTAGTGCGACACTTGGAGAATCAGAAGAAAAAGAAGAGCTTTAAGAAGCTGAAGAAGAGTATGATGAAGAAGTTTATATCATAAAGAAGATATATGTGTAGAAATCACCAAGGCGTCTCAAAGCTTAAAGAGAGATCCCCTGCTGAATAGGAATTAGTGCGAATGTTGACAAATAAATGTTGTTTAGGAAATGGTTTATCTAGTTTACATTCAATATTAATTTACACGGCAGAGAATACTGTATCATTAGCGACAGAATAAGAAAAGTCTGACCCAGAGAGTACACTAATGTCACCATCGTTATCACCCCCCGATGATACATTGCTAACTTTCTTCTTGGGAGCCTTCTTCCTTAGTATTCTCTTTCCCTTTTTACTCAGTTTACCTGATGTTGAAAGTAGTTCAAGTTTTCGTATCGTGGCTTCTCGTGCTTCAAGGCGCATCTTAAGTTGGTTTATCTCCTCTCGACGATCTACCTCAGTTGATTGTAGCCTACTGCGTGTAGCGGCTTGGAGTTGCTCGTTGTTTTGCCTCAGCTGATCAATCTGTTCATTCAACTTCTTTTCTCTCTCTTCTGACTCGTTTCGTTGGAGTTCAACTGCATTTTCCAACTTTTGTATCTGAGATTTACTCTTTGACATTAACTCTGGTACTATTTGTTGTATTTCAGATAGTTGGGTTTGTAATGATGCAATACGAGTTTCGTACACCTTTTTCTGCTTCTTCAGTTTCTTGTTGTCGCGTTCCAATGGTGTTAGACGACTAGCACCGCTGATGGCGCTCACTCCTGTCATACTGCTCATGCCAGTACTCACGACACTACCACTGATAGTAGACCCACCCGATTGTACTGATGATGCCACCGACCCATCATCGTTACTGTTCATATTGGAGCTACTATTGTTACTCTTGGCAACAGCCACGGCCTCCTTTCTTTTACGAATCTCTTCAAATTCCGTCTCAAGAACTTCCAACTTGATCGAATAAGCTTGATTCTCATTCTCAAGGCGTTGGATCAATAGTCGTCTCTGACTTTCATCCTCTTTGAATTTGGAAGATGCCGTGACTAACTCAGTTTTGAGGTTGGATATCGAATACTCGTTATCCGCCAATACCTTCTCTAAATGAGCAATCCGCATATCCTTCTCTCGTGCTCTTTGTTCCCAATTTGTATCATCGCCGCCGCCACCAAAATCGGGTGTACTTCTACTGAAGAGTCCACCCAAAAGACTTTTGCCACGAGCACTACTTCCACCTGCAGTAGATACAGTATGATTGGTATCGGATGCCTCACTCAGAACATCATCCCCATCAAAGTAGTCTCGATCAGCCACACGTTGAAGTACCTCAGCTTCTTTTTCCAGATCAACCTTTTCCTTTTCGTTTGCAATTTGCTCCTTGTAGTTGATTAGATCTTCTTTAGCTTCTTGCAACTCGGTGGATAATCTTTTAGATGACTGGTCCTTCTCCAAGAGTTCAGATTTGATCTATGTGAAGGTAATGCGGCATGAGCTTACTAGTAATAATATCAAAGTATGGCACAGCATACTACAACACACACACAAAACTTACTGCATCAATCTCTCGCTTCTTAAACTCAATCTCCTTCAGCAACTTTTCAATCTTCATTTCCATCTCAGCCTGTCGTGCGGCATTTGTAGCTGCCAATGTAGCGGCTGCTTGTGTACTCGACTTCTTTTCTTTATCGGCTTCAGTTTTGAGTGCTTGGACTTCTGTATTTACCTTTTTATTCGCTTGTCGTAGTAGATCAACCTGAGACTTGAGCTTTGCCTGTTCATGAACAGCAGCTTGTTCAGCAGATTTAAATTGTTCCATTTCAAATATAGCTTGTTGACGTGCCTCCTCGGCAGAATTTGTTGCATCCAAGGCAGTATCAAGATCCAATTGCAGTACCCGAAGCTTTTCAAGAGTCGTATCAAGAGAATTCTTTTCATCACTTAAATCTTTCTTGAGGGTATCAATGGACTTTGTCTTTTCATTGAGCTGGGCCTCCAAGTCTTCAACACGTGATCCCTTTTCAGTTTTGAGACGGTCAAGTTCTACCTTGAGACGATCAGCATTTTTATCCTTCTCTTCCAACTCAACATGTACGGCATCAAGTTGTCGTTTGCTAGTGCCCAATTCACGTTCAAGGCGATCAATTTGTGTTTCCTTCTCTGCCAGTTCAACCATTTGTTCAGCAAGGGCGTCGTTGTTGACAGGCAGGGCTACAGTCGACTTGATGAGATCATTAGACTTGGGTTCTATTGCTGCTGATTCTAACGAAGAGCGACGTTCCATAAACTCCTTCCTCGCCTTGTCCAACTTTTCTTCTAATAACATCACATCTTTATTCCTCTCTTCTAATTCCATTGATACATTAGAAATCTCTCGACTTTTAATTGCCAAGTCCTCTTCTAGTTGGGCTACACGCATCTCCTCATCCTTCAATGTCTCTTCTAACTGAGACTTGAGTTCGTTGGCTAGTTGTTCCTTCTCCTCTAACATTGTTTGGGCTATTTCCATCTGTTCCCGATGTACTTCTACATCCTTATTGAGGGTATCGATTTGGTTTTCGCGATCAGCAATGTGTTCAGCATATTGAACTTGAGCATCATTTACTGCGATAAGAGCATTCTCCTTCTCTTCTCGTAATGAACTAACTTCCTTTTCTAGTTCTGCTAGTCGTTTCTTCTGTTCTTCAACCTGTGCATCATCATCTTGACTACCTTGAGCACTTGACAATTGTTTCTTCAACTCGTCTTCTTGACTTTCTAGTATAGCAACCTTGGTTGTTACCTCCTCCATGACATGTAATGTCTCTTCGAGTCGTTGCTCGGCCTCAACACGTGCCTCCTCGGCGGTTTTGGCAGCAGTTGCTGCATCGAGAAGATCCTTACGGACCTTTTCTAGTTGCTGTTCCATTCTCATAATGTCATGCTCTAAGGGGTGTGTGTGGTGTAGAATAAGTTTGATAAGCAGATGATATACATACAAACATATAGTATGTATAAAAAACACCTTTATAAACATACCTTTCCTATCCAACTCTTCCTTCAATTCCAACATCTCTCCTTCCTTCTCATCTGCCTTACTTTTCAATTCAACCATTTCATTATCTTTGTATTCTAATTGACTCTTCATATACCCCACCTGTTCCAATGTATCATTTAACTTCTTCTTCATTTTGTCAAACTTTTCTTGCTGTTCATTACTCATACCATCACTAGTAGACGAATTGTTTGCAGTAGCAAGTGCCTTTAAATCATCTTCTAATGATTGTTTGATTGTATTTAATTCATCCAATCGTTTCTTGAGGTATGACTTTTCATCAATCAACTTTTTATTCTCACGTTTGATATTCTTTATATCGCGTCGTGTCTTTCGTAACTTTTGTTCAGCTATTTATAATTTGTCGTAGATGGGTGAAGTATATAGGGTCGTGGAGAGAAAAGGTCAGATTCATATCATATGAGCATTAGATAACAAATATGTGCACACCTTCACAGCTACTCCCCAACATACACATATGAAAAATATCACAATGTATAAAACTTACCCAATATCAATTCAGAATCACGTTCCTTCAACTTATTAGCCTGTATAGTAGCAGTCTTACCAAGTGCACGTAATGCATCTAATCTACCATCCATTTCAGTCGATGTCATTTTAACTAATGATTTCATACCAATATTACCATCTTGTAATTCTGATTCCAATGTATGGATACGGAATGTAGCCTGTGACTGTACCGATTCCAACTTTTGTTCCAATTGTTCGAGTTGGTTTGTTAAATCTGTACATGCATCTGTTAAGTTAAGTGTTTCTAATTTGTATATATATAACTCGTCTTCTAATTGTGATGTTGTTAATTGGGAATTTAATCCATTGCTTGGTACGCCTATACCACCGCCGCCACCACCGTTGTTATTTGCTGGTACTAAATCTTGACTTGTACTATTGGTATGATGAGGAGGAGTAGGTTGCTGTTGCTGTTGATGGATACGACTACTACTTGCATATCCCTGTGAATTATCAAATTCTTCATCGAATTCACCTGATATGTAACTATCGCCATCTTCGTCTTCATCGCTATAGTATGATGAGTAGTATGAACCATCAGAATAATCTGATTCAGATTGTGAATCTATAGGCTGGTGTTTCTTCTTCTTATTGTTCTTCTTCTTCTTACCAAATAATGAAAATCTCTTCTTCTTCTTCGTCTTCTTTTTACTTCCCTTTGAACTTCTACTATTATTAGATCTCATCCTATTACCAAAGCTATTACTCCTACTCCTCATCCTATTATTACTACTTCTACTTCTTCTACCACTCTCTTCCTCATCAATACCAGATAGAGGAGTAGCACTTGAATCATTTGATATTGCATCATTAAAATCCATAAATTTTGTATTATCAATATTACCCAATTTTTCTTCATACATTTTCATTGTATCCTCAAATTGTTGCAATCCACTCATCATTGGTTGTTGCTGTTGTTGTTGGGTACCACTGCCTTGTTGTTGCTGTGGTTGTAAACTGGATATACCAATCTTTTGATTATACTTGGATGTAGCCGCTGCTGCCAATCTCTCCTGTTCTGACATCATTATATTATTATTATTATTATTATTATTATTATTGAAACTTGATGACATGTTATTCGACTGTTGGGATGATAGTAAATGTGGCGGCGGTGGTGGTTGCTGTGCATTGTTATTATTGTTAATATTCATTGAATTGGAGTTACTTAATAGATTATCATCGGAATTGTTATACTCGAGACCGAATGGATTTGTATTAGACGACTGATTTTGAGATTGAGATTGATGATGTTGTACATTGTTGTTGTTATCATCATCAATGGCTGATAGAAATGGCTGACTATTATCAAATCCACCCATACCCAAACTACTATCATGATTACTCTTCTCTTGTTCCTTTTGTTGTTGCTGCTGCTGTCCTTCGCTATTATTCCCATCTGTTGATGATGCAGATGTAAATTCAATAGATGTTGGTACCCAATCTTTAGGCAATTTTGATAATTCGCCACCTACCAATTGATGTTGATTGTTATTATTATTTGATGGTGGTTTCAACTTGTTAAAGAGACCCATTATCTATTATGTTTTTATTGTATAATATACTATATTATTGCTGCAATGATACTCGCTCTGCAAATAATTTATATCACCACAGAAACTGCAAAGATAATGGATTATCAAAGGACAAAAGCGCGATTCATCTATGTCTGCTGTCTTTATGCTACTCTAGACATACGCATATATACTTATGCAGCATATCATATCAAGCAAGTAAAGTAGATATGAGTATCATACTTATCATCAAAAGGGCGTCTGAAAATATTAGAACAGCCCCAAACTTTAGTGCCACAGGACCACTACCAAGCAGTTAGGTACTTATTAGATAGGGCTTTGAGATGACGGCTGGCTATATTCTGATTATATGATTGGTTGAGATGACGGCCGAGATGACGGCAATCTCTATTAAGCTGTTGCTTTGTTTAAGATCAACTACCATATTATGTCAGACGAATATTATCCAGATAGGAAGTGCCAAAGTAGGATGCCACCAGTAACGCTAACATTGAGACTGTCCACTCCTGCTTGAGTGTTGTCGTCATCGTCTCCTCCTCCGCCAACAATGCCTCCCGGCACACTCACAAAACCAGTACAGGCTCGTGCTACTAATGTACGAAGTCCTCGTCCCTCAGAACCTAACACAAGTATTGTAGGACTGCTCGATGCATCGACGTTGTGTAGCTCATGATGTTGTTGCTGTTGCTTTGTATTATCATTACCATCCTCCATCACATCATCGTCATCTTCTCCTAAATCCCAACCTGTATCATCTAATCCCAATGCCAACTCACCATTCTTATTACTTTCTCGACCTCTATTATCAGGAACATCTGCAGCCGCACCTAATATACGCCAGCCATCCTCCTTGGCACTGTTCAATAGTTTTGGTAGATTTGATGTTGAGTAGACTGTCATGAATTCTAAAGCACCTGCGCTCGCAGCACTGACCGTGGGTGATAATGGCGACGAGTTTTTCGAACATACTATTATACCAACGTCACCTCCTGATCTAATATCATCCTCATCATCTATATTTAGAGTACCTGCCCCACGACCTAGAAAGTATGACGATCGTAGTAACGCGCCTAGATTTTGAGGATCAACGACCTCATCTAATGCGAGCCATATCTTTGGACCTGACTTGTTATTATCTACTGGTAATCGCTTGATGGGTGTAAAGTCTCTTCCACCACATCTCAATACAAACCCTTGATGAGGCCGATTACCACATAATGTATTCAACATACCCTTATCGACTTCGACTATTGGTAGTTCATATTGTTTGGCCAGTGATACTATCTCATTGGATGCTTCAACTTTGGCATTACTACGGAAGCTTCGTTTATTATTTTCCAATGTTGTCTCTTGAACGAACAGATGTGGCTTCGTTTGTGCTTCAGGTTTGATAATCTTCTTCCTTTTTGTTTCAGAAGTTCTATTCTCATCATCATCGTCGTCGTCGTCGTCGTCGTCGTCGTCGTATTCATTATCCCAATGATCTTTTGAAATGTAATCGTCATCATTATCAATCCCATCAACACCTGCCAATCTACTATGCAACTCTTCCAGGTCTTCATTCTCTTCAATTTCAGGATTTGTAAAGTCGCGTACATTTGCTTTTAAAGCGTTCAAGACTGGTGCTATGCCATATAAATGTTGATATCCTGCAGCTTCGATAAGCTTCAGATTAACTTTAACCGAACCATTTTTGTCTGTATCTGAAATATTTCTCCTGTTATTATCACTGCCTCTTCCTTTACCTCTGCCACCTCTCCCTCTTCCACCTTGATCTCTTCCACGCCCTCCTCTAGACCGCCTATCATCCCATCCTCCTCTCGATCTATTGTTACTATTCCTTTCTCTTCCATCTCTATTACGATTTATTCCACGGCCTCTGCCTCGATTGTTTGTTGATAGAGCATCATATGTATATGGCTCATATTTACTAGCACTACTACCGGAAGAATTGTCAGTTGACCAATCATTATCATCTACAACATCCCATCCATTGCTACTGGAACTACCCCCCGATCTACTTCTACTGCTTTGTTGATTATTGTATGAATTACTACCATTTTCATAATCATTAAACCAATCATCAGTATCTGTATTACTCTGTTGACTACGACGAGGTGGACGCTGGCGTCGATTGGTACCCGATTCTGATGAAAAGTTGGTTGTTGGTATTGCTAGAAAAGATTTGTGCGTGTATAATATATATATATATATATATAATGGGTGATTAGCAATGCTCTTGATTTGCAATATCATATTATTATCAAAATATATTAATTTAAAACATATTAAACTCACCAGGCTTCTGTCTCTTCGGCATATCCTCTTCGCCCCACATTACTATACTTGATGTCTTTCTCATTGACAATCTTGATATGCCACCATAGTTCATATGATTTCTCCTACCCATCAACTGATGTGAAGTAGTTGATGGCATACAAGAAAATGATGTCGACAAACCCATCACTCCTCTTGCTAGACTTTTACGACGGGTAAATGATGACAATATTAACGATGATGTCATTATGATTGCTATTTTTGAGTGTAGCATGGCTATTTTTATTCTAATCATAGCCCTGCTGTGTTTGTCATGACGATATTATCTATTTGTTAGGGGGTACGGTAAGTGGTGAGTGGCATTGAAAAGTGAAGTCGTAGAAATTGCCCATGCATGGTAGAATCAAATACTAGGTGAAGGTAATGAGAAAGTGGTATCTTTGGGTCCATTACAGCAGGGTGTAGAGCAATGTTGCCGCAAGAGGATGACAGCTCTTGTCTTGTGGTACATTACATAATAAATGTTTATACTTTAAAGGGTTAGGGTAAGTTATCTAATGAGAATCTACCACCGTCGCCACTCGCTTTTATTCCTCGTTCCGCTGCTCGAACGTGGCTCCCCCAATACTTCTTCTTGTAGTCTTTGGTTGCTCCCTTTTCATCCACAATAAACAAAATTGAATCAGGACTGACAGATTTAACCTTGGCAAATGTCCAATTACCGGTAGTTCGTCGAATGAAGGCAGCATCTCCCGATCGAAGACGTGATATACGCTTGATGGCAACAGCCTTATCATCATCTTTGATCATATCGCGTTTCTTGCCTTCATCTCCTATATTGTAAGTAGAGCTATCTTGTTTCGGGACAGTATCCCTAATGACAACCTCGTCTTGTGCTCTATCTTGGTATGATTCATTAAAGTGAGAAGTCCTGGGTTTACTTCCCCCGTTATATTTCGAAGGAGGGTCAAAGTCTACTGCAGCTATTTCACGACTATTTGCCCGTTTAAGATCACGAGAGTTGTGGTGACGACTACTACTACTTTTGGATGGTGGATTGGAAAGATGTCCCGTCTTTAGAGTGGACCGTGTAGCACCAGTTTCAAATGTACGCATCGTCCCGTGTGTTTCCAAAGTCTTTTTTGTAGCTTGAGACTCTGCAAACTCCCTACTGCCGTGATCATGTGGTCGACTCCGAGAAGAAGATGATGGTTTGGAAGAGCGTTGTCGTGATGAGGAGGATGGAGCACCACTCCGACCAGATGTCCGAGACGGAGCTTGGGATGATGCGCCGCGTGAGCTCTCCCCCGGACGGCGTGAAGATGATTTTTGTGGTACACCGTCTTTTCCCCCTCTCCTGTCCCTACTACTTGATACCTTTTTCTTGGGTGCCGATTCTTCCGAGGACGAATCAGAGTCATCGTCATCACTGCCCTTCCGCCGTCGACGACTGCTACTGCTCTCACCCTTACCTTCTTTTCTAGATTTTCTATCAGCTTCCTTGACACATTTTGGACATTGTTTTAACACAACCTTCCATCTACCATCACGTGACTTTCGTTTAAGACGAACATCGGAATGGTAAGCACATTTTCCAGTTTCCTTGTCTACTTTTGTTTTCACTACTGCACGTCCTCCCTTATCCCTACTGCTACTCCCATTCTTCTCTGATCGGCGCTTATTATATCGTTCACTTGAACTTGAACTTCTAGAACTTTCGCTCTCAGAACTAGTTTCATCGGAACTGTAATCACGCCGCTTCGACTTCTTTTTCTTCTCCTTCTCTTTCTCTTTTTGCTTCCTCTTCTTCCTTTCACGTTCTTTCCTTTCCTTCTCTTTTCGTCTTTCACGCTCTTTATCCTTGCTAGATGATTTAGACTTTTTGGATTTCTTCTTCTTATCCTTCCCCTTCTTCTTCTTTTTGCTGCTCTTTCGTGAAGAGAATTGTGCACTATCCCCCAAACTTATTATGGAATCACGTAAACTACTAACTAAGCTACTAGCATCTAATCCACCAGCGCCCTTCTTTTTCTTATTCAGTCGTAGTGAAAAGTCTACACTACCCTCCTCTGCCATTGCATTTTCCATCTGTGCCAATCGTCTACGACGGGCAATGAGACTCATGCGCATATCCTCACGCGTCTCTCCTCCAATCTTACTAGCATTATCGCCTCCGCCTGGTCCTAGGTCTGAATATCCCCCCAGTGATGACCCAGCTGAATTTAAATCATCATCGAAATTCACATCGTGATGTCTATTATCGAATAAGGATTGGATGGTATTGTGTTGGTTGAATAATTGTTCATCCGTCTCGCCTTCCTTTTCGTATGCCTTACGGCGGATTTCACGGAAGGTATTGGAACCAATTGATCCATCATCATCGTCGTCATCGACATGTCCATTCATTGCTTTATTATTATTATTATTATATAGTGATCCTAATGATGTACCATTAACATTAAATGGTGGCATTAGGTATTGCTTTACTTTATATTAGTTTGCTGGTATTTTTAAATAATTTGTTG
>Ga0214480_100027_pt1 | contig 48915 bp, 38 predicted proteins | sample M1_20Mar14CPVII9_3_FD_165042 | JGI IMG/M metagenome (GOLD analysis project Ga0214480, IMG submission 165042) | Marine eukaryotic communities from Monterey Bay, California, United States - M1_20Mar14CPVII9sort6BwellE17 | ecosystem: Environmental > Aquatic > Marine > Unclassified | place: USA... | reverse complement strand
GTATGCATCTGCAATAAAGAGTGGTGATCCTCTTTCCCCTGAGATGAAGAAGTTACAAGCAGAGTTGGAAACAGTTTACGGTGGTAAGAAGGCTCTTGATGCCAAGGTGAAGAAAATCAATGATGGTAGGGATAGAGATACTGATTTGAAACGGTATGCATCTGCAATAAAGAGTGGTGATCCTCTTTCCCCTGAGATGAAGAAGTTACAAGCAGAGTTGGAAACAGTTTACGGTGGTAAGAAGGCTCTTGATGCCAAGGTGAAGAAAATCAATGATGGTAGGGATAGAGATACTGATTTGAAACGGTATGCATCTGCAATAAAGAGTGGTGATCCTCTTTCCCCTGAGATGAAGAAGTTACAAGCAGAGTTGGAAACAGTTTACGGTGGTAAGAAGGCTCTTGATGCCAAGGTAAAGAAAATCAATGCTGGTCAAGACAAAGCTAACAATAAAAAGACTAAACAAGTCCATCAACGAAACGTCAATGAACTTGGTATGATCGAGGCCAAGCCCGAGGAGACGGTAATTCAAAAATGTCGAAGATGTGGAACTGAGAAGAAAACTACTCATATCTTCATTGAAGAGGGTGGTGAGAGGAAGATTGTTATTGATACGTGCTACTCTCGCAGGTTGACACCACAATGCCAGCACGTTATGCAAGTTAAGTCTGGTATCAAACCACAGCCACCAACAATATCAAGACAAACCATTATCAAAAAAACAAAAGAAGCCGCCGCCGTTGTGAGTAGTGACGAACCAAGCTCGAGTGGTGTTGATACTGATACTTGTGCTCTTCATGACTCTCTTCCTGGTACCCGAGCGTTTAAAGAATTGTATGCTATGATACAAAAGGCTCAAAGTGACTTGTCTCTGATAGAAAAGGAGATATTACCTAAAAAGAGGAAGTTACGACTACGATTGACTCATAATGCAAAGAGGGACAATGCTACTTCTCTCTCTGATTCTGAACAATCTCAAGGCACCAAGAGGAAGTTCGGAACCGAGTTGCAACAGGAAACTCTCCAACTTTCAAACGACAGTGGTCTTGATTTGAATAGCCAGTTGATCGACTTTTATGCAAAGAGATCTGCCATAATTTCCTCGGAAGCCTCTAGTTCGCCTTCAAAGAAAGCGGCTGCCATTGCTGCCGCTACCATGAAGCCTCTGTCGAGACCATCAAAGCAACAGAAATGGTTTGTCTAATTGGCAACATCCATCCACGATAATAGTGAGCACATAAATCAATAAAGATGAAAACACAGTTTTCATAATTTTTTGTATGTAGGTACGACTACTTAACACCACAAGATGTGTGCACTTGGAGCAGTAAGATATGCATTTTATGAGCAGTATAGGAATACAGCATATAATGTATACTCAGTCTCATGCGCTGTATTAATCTTTAGTGTAATCACTATTTGCAAAAAATGAGTCGCATCTCAAGCCAGTCGGGCAGCATACAGATATTCACCCCATGTGTGCATATAATAAAGTAGACGAAGTCACTTAAGCAGGCACAACACAAGAATACCGTAGTTATAGTAACAATGTTTATATCAAACAGTCTTAAGTTATTATCACCTATCCTACATAATATCAATATCCTCCATCCTCCGACGAATGTAATCGATGTCATACATCCACACACGATAATACAGTGAATATATAAGTACATATACATTACTACTCCTTCACTCTGCTGTTATCTTGAGCGACTCTGCTAACCCACAACAATCAAGGTTTACAGTTGTCAATTTTTGATCATCGTCTTCCTCCGCTGGAGTTTCTGCTACCTTTTCATCTGCTGCTTCTTCTTTAGATGTTTCATTTGTATCCGCGGCATCCTTGCTAATAAGAGGAGGAACTGCTGCCGGAGGAGTACCATCTTCTCCAGATACTTCTCTTTGTTCTGATTTACTCTCTTCATTGGCCGCATCTTTGTCATCTCTAGCAGCAGGTGTATCTCCATCAACCTCATTCTCACCATCTTTTGCAGCCGCTGGAGGCGCAGCACTCTTAGTACCCCCTACCTTCTTCTTAATGTCATAGTACTCGTCACCACCACCGTGAGGCATCAACTGTTGCCCAGCATCTGTAGCATGAAGTGTGAACAGCTGATCTCCATTTCTATCAACTTCCAACCCATCCATTACTTCTTGCACATCTACATCTTCCCCCGTGTATGAACTCTCCCACATGGGTTGCCAATAGTCAGTCATGATCTTCTTTACTTCCGTTTCACTGTCAACTACAATGCCCCATTCCGCAAGATCGCACATATAAAGATTCTGTGAACCAATATAACAGCATACATCATCTACAATCCAATGCTTTGAATGTAACCCAATACTCTTCCCATCCTCATATTTGTTCGACTTTCCATGTTTGATGAAGCAGACTCGCAAATTATCTACAATCATGGCACGAAGTCGAGTATCATCGATTGAATTCGAATACTGTTGCTGTATTGACTTGATAATCTCTGCGCAGACATCTACACAACTCCAACCATTTCCATAGTTGGCTTCAGTGCCCTTGAGCCCACCAGGAATACTATTGGGATTACTTAATACCATTTCAATATCAACTCCACGCTCATATATTGCCTTACCAATAGCTTCGAGGTATGTCTTTGGCCATACTAAACCTGGCAACGCCTTCTTAGATCCCGGTATGCATACAGGACCTATATCTTGAAGTACCAATCGAATGATTCTCTTTGAAGAGTTAATCATTGCCAATATAGCATCATCACTGGGACGGGCACGAGAGCTCCAGACCATACTTCCTAATCGTCCAATTGATATCAGTGGTACATCATTACTCTTGTCCACAATACGCGATTGATGAGGAGAATCAGCAACCATACTCTTTGTAAACTGAGGCGGAAAGATATCTTGATCCACAGGATACTCTGACACAGTTACTCTTGTACGCAATACTACTGGAAGATAGTCAGGTATACTATCAATACAACTTCCAACACATGTCATTTGTTTTGATTTGATGAATGCCCATTGTAGGTTGGCAAAGCGATGTCCATCTCTCGCAACTCGCCCCTCAAGCTCAAATGATAAATCATGTACCGGATTGTTGGCGAGATAATGTTTGTCCCATAGATTGTGTCCGCCTGTGTGCAAGTAAACACCATCAACTGCAATGATCTTGGCATGGTTCCAGCTGAACCCTCTTCGCCAAGCACCTACCCAAATGTGTAGCTTAACATCTCCATCGGTTGGTAGATCATTCGTAAGTGCTTTGATAACAGCATTACAATTCGTTGGCATACCTGGAAGATGCGCGTTTCATAGTTTATGTAGATGAAGAGAGATGATTATACCTTCTGTTAGTACACGTGGGTTGCAAAGGCAATCAAATAATGGCAAATGAAGTTCAAATGAAGTGGCCAAGTCACTGATACTTCATATTGAAGACACAAATTCATACGACAAAACAATACAAACGCGGACTTTCCTGCTATATTGCCGAATAGGAAACGTACAATGATTGGCTTCTCCGACGTCCGAGATCTTTCTGCTAGTTTGAGTAATGCACCTTTGAATGCAACGAGAAATTTGCCGTCGGGAGGCCCGAGAGACATAACGTCACAAAATGCTTCAGTTTGACTGATAATGTCAGCCAACTTCTCTGGAAACCAATCATCATTTTCCATAACTGGATCTGTAGTTGCATTCCAATCAATCTTAGGTGTTTGATCTACAGATCCTATTACTCGCCCACTTGTTACATTCCACTGACTATGATGTAAGCGATTGTGTTGTCTGCCGCCAAGTGCTTGATGTACTGCCTCCCCCATATGACTTAGATTTGTTGCATCTTTATCAAATAATTCATCCCCCGATGACTCTTCTTCATCATGCTTACGACAGAGGAGCTTATCAACAAATGAGTTCATATCTTGTGTATCGTATCTTAGTGTTGTATAATATAATAATATGTTATGCAGTATCTATATTATTATTATATTTATTATATTGCTCAATACATTACCCTACCTGAATGGTTACAGTGAGTGAGCAGATCAATGAGATATTGCATTGCATCGGTTAGATTATGAGATATTGCATTGCATCGGTTAGATAACAACGAGCGTTGAGTATGCGATAAGTCGAAGTGGGGGGAAGTCGATTTCAAAAAAGATACCTCAGCTAGCTCGAAGCACGTGCATTTTTTCTACATACGCCGCTCCTCTTACCATTAATACCTAATTGGATTGCAATAAATATAGCGTATGATATCACGAACTGCATCATCTTGCATTCCTGCCATTGCAAATAACTTCTTTCGCCATCAGAACGTATTGAGAAGTTCAGTATCTCACAATTTTTCATCTTGTGTGCAAAGTAATAAAGAACAAATTGTTCAAAGTAGTGACAGTATAGGAGATCTTAACCTACACTACAATAATATTATGGAATCATCTACAATATCGAAAACTAACGCCAATACTCAATCATCATCATCATCGTCACCCACAGCCGTCATTACTGATATAGAAGATATACATCGTCAAGCAATATTAGATAAGCAAAGTACATATATAGATCCATCCACAGGTTTTACTGTATTTACTGAACTATCACATTTGAAACGTGGTAAATGTTGTGGTAATCAATGTAGGCATTGTCCATATGGTTGGTCAAATGTGAAGAATGAAAGGGGAGAGTTTGTTACTGATAGTAGTGCTCGAGTTGTTAGTGGAGATAGAGAGAGAACTGGCTTGTTGGTTAAGCGTATATTAAATGGTACATATTATGATATTGAAGATGATAAATGCAATGATAATAATACGAAAGATGTAGTTGAAGAGAACAGTAAACGAATGAATGCAAACGATAGTACTGCACATACAAATCAAAGCAAAACATCCAAACATATCAATGGTCACATCAAAGGTGAAGGCAAGGGAGGATCGGCAGGTGGCACACTAACCTCTAAGAATGTACCATATACACGCAAAGGAGATACGGGTACATCACAACTATTCACAGGAGAACGACGGAAGAAAGATGATGTATTATTTGAAGCATTAGGAACAGTAGATGAACTTTGTTCAGTTGTTGGTGTTGTATATGCAGAGCTGAATTCATCCATTGAAAAGAAGCAAAAAGCAAGCAACAACAAGAGTGAAGATGATAGATCATATGGTGACCTTCCTGACCAACTATTAGATGTCATGAGTAGATTATTTGATGTCGGGAGTCATATTGCAACGCCACAGAAAACGACTAACAATCAACAACAAGAACAAACAACGAATAAAAATACAAATGTCAAGAGCCGAAACAATAGTTTTCACAATCATCATGCAGCAGTACTTGAGGAATGGATCGATACAATGACAGATGAACTTCCAGAGTTAACATCCTTCATCTTACCCACCGGATCAATCGCATCGGCTCAATTACATGTTGCACGAACAGTATGCCGGAGAGCTGAAAGGAGAATGGTACCAATGGTACAAGATGAACAAACTGTTGATCCTGCAGCATTATCATATGTCAATAGACTATCTGATTACTTTTTTACCGCGGCTAGGTTTGTCAACTACTGTGAGGATAGGGATGAAGTACAATATAGAAGGGAAGTCCGATTGGATGGTGATGATGAAGGTGATAAAGATAGGAGAAGGGATGAGACAAACTTATTACAAAGAGAACGGGTAGTAGTCAAGCTAAAGAAGTAGTAGGGAGTGATTATACTTAAACTTCTAACTTGAATTTATAGGGTTGTTTTTTGTACTAAGTTGTTGTACTTGTTGCTGTACTTCATTCACTCTCAATACAGCGCAAGACAAATCGCAGAATTCTGAGTCAGAAAGTTATAGCCTTCGTAGCTCAGCTGGTTAGAGCGTGGGTCTAATAAACCCAAGGTCGTGAGTTCGATCCTCATCGAGGGTAGCAATACTTTTGGTTTGATGAAAAGGATGACGAAGATCAATGGCCACATAGCCTCCTTCTTTTTTTATCTGTGAGCGTGGTCTAATAAACCCAAGGTCTTGTGAGCCGATCCTCATCGAGGGTAGCAATACTTTTGGTTTGATGAAAAGGATGACGAAGATCAATGGCCACATAGCCTCCTTCTTTTTTTATCTGTGAGCGTGGTCTAATAAACCCAAGGTCTTGTGAGCCGATCCTCATCGAGGGTAGCAATACTTTTGGTTTGATGAAAAGGATGACGAAGATCAATGGCCACATAGCCCTCGCTACGCTCGGGTGAAGCTCTCATTTTCTCTTTTCTTAGCCGTGCATGCCGAAAGGGCAAGGACACAAGCTCCCACTGTTCTCTGGTAAGTAGCAAGGGGGTGTGGGGTTTGCACTTCTAGTTTAACCCCACAATTTTGGCACACTCACTACAGTGACAATAGGTGCATAAATACATCATATACTGTAAGTTCTGCTTCCACGTAGACAAAAAATTTGCTCTCTGTAGCTCAGTTGGTAGAGCGGTGGACTGTAGTTGTACTAGAAATCCATCGGTCACTGGTTCGATTCCGGTCGGAGAGATTTTTTTATATGTATGCCCAGAAGCACATCTTGGTTCATCATTTAACTTTATGCAATACGATAACCCTAAACATCCCAATTATTGGCAACATGTAGTTGTTACCATAATATTTATTCATATTCATCTTCCAACATACATCATCATTCCACCTAATCAGTCAGTTCCAGCCGAAACAATACTAATTAAAGCATCCTTGACGGCAGGAACTGATACCAAGGCGGTAGCACAGACGGCAGTAAGGACCATATTAATAGCAGCAAATGGGAATGCATCCTTCTCTGGCATCATGGCAGCAACACCCAATCCCTGACCAGCCGCTCCCATTCCTAATCCTCGACTTACAGGATCATCAATCTTGAGCATATCCAAGACTCCTCGTCCAACAGTGGCTCCAAAGATCCCAGTTAGTACGACAACACTTGCTGCAATGGCAATATCTCCACCGAGTACATTGGTAATAACAATTGCCAATGCAGTAGTAACATTACGAGGTAGTAATGATAAACGAACGAGTGCACTGCTTCCAACACTTAGTAATCGTACATACCAAGCAGTACCAAATAATCCACCAACAGCTGAGCATAGCATGGCAGCAACTACCACAAGAAGATTATCAGCCATGATCTTCTTACGACTGTACATTGGTATAGCTAGACAACCCACCGCTGGGCCAAGTAAGAAGAGTAATAAGTCTCCAGCTCCAGTCTTTGTAGGTGATAAAGATCCAGCCTTGTATGTCCTCAAAACATCCTCAAATGATGATCCAGTAACGAGAGCATCAAGTCTTGTTAACAAGAGAGTACCCACAGTACTGGTTACCAATGGATGTACAACTTTAGTAAAGCCAGATGGAAGACGTGCTCCAAACACATAAGTAAAGACTGTACCGCAAAACATGAACAATGTACGAATAGGAGTTGCATACTCATTGTTCTTTAGTGTAGCAGCCATACTTATAGCGCCTGTTAATACAGTACCACCAAGAAGGAAGTTGTAAGTCTCTTCTGTGAATGGCTTTGATGGAGGAGGGGGAGCTTCCGTTGCAACAACCTGTTTACCCCATTTTTGTGGTGCTGGTGGTGGTTCAACTACCTTCTCTTCTACCAACCCCTGTGCAGACCTCAATCCCAATACTAAGAATGCAGTAGTTGACATTGTAAATCCAAATCCCAATACAACTACTGATAGCGCCTTAATCACATCAATAGGAGATCCGATACTTGGTGCTAATGGTAGCATTGCTAATCCTGGCACAAACATTACAGGTAGCCACTTGGTTAACAAGTTGGATCCCGGTGTTAGTAATTCAAACCAACTATCTCCCAAACCCGGTGCAACTACCTCAGCAAGGACAAGTGTTGTAAAGACGAGTATAGTGCAACCAAGCATGGCCGGGAAGTTAATCTTATTCTCACGAAATACTTTTGTAAGTAGTACTTGCAATACAGTGAAGAATGCTGCCCCGACAAGTTCATTTGTTTTTGGAATATCTACATTGGTACTACTCCCTTCGCCACCACGATATGATAGTACTTTGCTACTATTGTATTCATCAGTAAAAGATGATGGGGTTGTCAAGTCGGATGATGTGATGTCAACATCTAATTTATTTGTTGAGTGTTTTGTAGATGGGGAAAGATACCCAACACTACTACGAGGTGTGAAAGTCGATGCATCTATGCATGCCGGTAGCAATGCTAAGAAGTAGTAGCCGATCTTCATTGTGTATGATAAATAGATGTCAACACAAGATGAATGATGTCATTGGGGGGGGAGTGGGGGAGATAAAAAAGGATACCCATTTTGCTAAAATTGGTATCCTATCCTTTTTGAATTGCAGTGAAACTACTTCACTAATCACTTTGAGCCAGTGTAAGCACGGATTGAGTCTTTAACTACATTTATCACTATACAACAGGATTAACTCCACTAGTCGTCAGGGCACTCCTAACGTTCAGGAAATGCAGTCCATGGTCTCATGTCATAAGCAGTTTGCCATTCAAGTGGAATCTTCTTCTTGTCTTCATCTTTCTCATCATTTGACTTAGAACACCACTCATGAACAAACCTCATAGCCTCGAGTACTCGTGCCTTATTCTTTTCAGGCACATCCTTTAGGTCTGAACTGTAGTCAAAGTCTTCTTCATAGCCACAGCCTGGCATCCAGTTAAAACCCGGATTAGCAAATACATTCTCTTTCCAAGTCTTTTCTTCATCCCATTTATCTGAGTTACTAACAAGCGTTGCATATCGATCCTTTGCAAAGTCCAACATTCCATAAAGATGTATAACATTATATAGCCACACCATATTACCAATCTGAAATCCATGTCTCTGACTCTGCGAATAATTAGGAAGACCGACATGCCAGGTTGCTGCCCAGTCTTTACCAAGCACCCGATCTTTTCGTTCCTGAATACGACGAGATACTACTTCAAAGTCTTCTTTCGTCTCATCTTTAGTAGAGAGAAGGGCCGCAATCACCGGTTGATCGAGATCAGAACTTCTAGCAGCTCCACAAACAATCGTGTGAATGGGAGCACCTTTGCAATGCTTTTCATGATACCATAACCACGAACTACCATACTGCATAGGCTCCATCTCAGGCAGCATTAGTTCACGACTTAGATGAGATGGGGCGTATATTCTACCACCTTTGTCATAGGGAGAAATACAACTATAAAGAGAAGGACAAAAGTGAGTTTATATGTATATTAATACAACGATGAGTAACTCAGAAGTATCTCAAGACTTACAAGACTCCCATATCATGCTCGTGAGCTAAAATCACACTGTCTAAGTTACCTTCATTTACATCACCATCACCACTAGCGGTATATGAACCCTCAAAATGATAGTGCACTATAAGAATCAAAGTGGGGAAAAGAAGTGTATATTCAGTGAACATGATACACATTTATATGATACTGTATAATTCAAGTGGAATTACTCACAATTCAGGTAGTCAAATGCATCGCTCTTGATTGCTTTCTGAATGATATGAGCGGGGGCATGAGTAGAGAAACCAATATGACGAATCTTTCCTTCCTCTCTCAACTCTTGTAATGCTTCAATCAAATTACCCTTCTCGCCATGATTGAATAGCCATTCATAATGATCAGCGGTGTTCAGACCATGTACACTAAACAAATCAACATAATCTAATCCCAGACGCTTAATCTGCTGGATTATCGAAGATTTGTAATCTGACTTTGATGTACTTGCACTCACTCCTCCCTTGGTTTGTATGATTAGATCTTGTCTTTTACAAACGCCTTCCTCAAACAGTACCTTCAGTGCTAATCCAATCTGTAACTCACTACATCCGTACCCCTGAGCAGTTTCAATGTGATTCACACCGCAATGAAGAGCATGTTTCAAAATACGTACAAGGTTGTCTTGACACTCTTTATCAAGTTGTTCTGGTGTAGTGATAGGCTTTCCACCTCGATTCCATGATTGTTGAAATCTCATACACCCCAACGTGACGATAGGCATTTGGATGTTAGTCCTACCATATCGAACTGTGGGTACTTTGATGGGTGATGACAATAGCTTTGCAAGATCTTCACATTCTTTCACTAATCTAACAAGATTGGCATCAGTAGTGATGCCTACTACCTCCTTCTCCTCTTCTAATGATGTTACGGGTGCCGCACAATTTTCCTCTCGGTTAATATCCTCTTCACTGTATCGGAGTGTTGCATTGATATTTCTACCAATTTTCACAAGTCTATCTCTAGAACTATCCTCATCATAATGATTATCGAGAATGGTTAGCAGCTCAGGGCATGCAGTCGAGAGGAACTTCCTTGCAATCTCGACGAGGTCATCATTATCGTCAGATTCTAAAAGATTGAAGGATGAGTATCGTTTTACTAGCCCTCTCCCTCCCGATGATGCACGGTTTTCTTGATCAGTTACACTAGAGTATAATAAGGGAGATAACACAAGTGTCAGTAAAGAGGAGAAAACCACATACTATCCCACAATAATAAATACTTCTTTATCCATCATGGGTGATATTAATTATTAGACTGCGAGAAAGTGTTTACTTACCTTGTAACCGCTGCACTGAAGAATGCCGAGTCTGAGATGATTAGTGATTTGGCACGATGCATTGTAGAAGATATAGTATGTATTCTATAGCGGCGCTGTAGTATTAAGTTGCAATTAGAGAGTGCCGATACGAATGTGATATGGAGGTGAGCATTTTTATCACAGTCAGTTGGGCACTACGTAAAATGGAAATTTACTAAATTAGTCAGCTCACCTCTACGTAGGAACTCATACATTCGCCGTACAGAAGCCCCTCAAAATTAGGTCGGGAGGATTATAATATCACAACGACGATGCGGACTGAGCTGTAAAAACGTTATGCAACGACCTTATTCAGATGTTGTACAAGGTTACTGCATAACGTTTTTACAGCTCAGGTCTTTTCATTGATGAGATATCGATGGTCAAAGTTGGCCAATTTTAAAGGTAGGTACTGTAGTTTTTTATGCTTTGGGTACCTTAAAAGTTGAAACTCATTCCTTTTTTGCAATAAAGTCATCATGGCTAATAATCCTCCTATGAGCCCTACTCGCTGCCATTGCTCCTCCTAACGCCATGCAAATAGGCAACCATGACATCCAACAATACTAGTAACCCTTACCTTCAGTTTGGTACCTCAGTGGCTGCAAGCGAGTCTGTCTAGGCCGCTGTAGATGACAATTACCACCCTAATTGATCGAGGTTGAATTATGTGATGTGCTGCCTTCTTGCCACCGGTGTCTCCTCCTATCGATGTCTCCACTCCAACCAGCATCTCATATCCTCAACAGCATCATTACTGACGGATTTGTGGCGACAGGCTGTATAGAACATATGATATGACGGCCCCACCACCTATTTTTGTCAATAATTCAACAATAAATGATTAGCTAGATGATGTAGACTTGAGGTTGTATCTCACCCTATGCAATAACCTACCACCAAACACACATTACACAATAACTATATAGTATAGGAGAAGAGGTTTGACCGGATAATCATGGGTAGGGGGTCGTTTATCTGTCATACAGACTCTGATTTGCATTATTTTTGAAGGGTGGGTGATATGTATTTATTTACAAACAATTTCTAATTGATGACTACCTTTTGAAGGATTGGGCTGTATATCCCGATGGAATTCGACAATATAATGCTTCCAGTTAAGGTTAGTGTTGTTCATATGGTGTGCGTGGTCGATTGGGCCAGCAGATAACACATGTTATAATGAAAGTTTGGTATTCGATTATATCAGAGGCCGCTCGCAATCAACGTCATATCTCATCATATGGCCGGTCAAATAACGAATCCGGATATCATAACAATCAACAAGTATATGAGTACGATATTTGTATGTTTTAGGAGGCATATGTGTAATACATGAGGAGTAGTATACAGTTATTGGTAATTTTATGAACATTTTAGAAGATAAAAAGTGAATTAGAATGGGATGACACATCAAATGTAGGTAGTTATAACAACTAAAAGAACTGCCAAAGTGTTATATAATAGTTTAATATCGATTATATATGTGTTACGTGTATCATTCCTTCTTATTGTACACATACTGCAATGAAATAGGTTGTATTTTTTGATGCATAAAACAGAGGGTGAGAATAGCCACCACTTAGCCTCTAAATAGACTTGCAAAACCCAACCTAACGGCACAGAATCATTGAATAGGTTGTTATGAACGATATTAGTGACGGTGGCTGGTATTAGTCGACGTATTGCAGTCGTCGATGACCACTATAGTGAAGGTGCTATCGTCGTACATTTACCTAATAAAATCCATAATATATTCCACGTCCAAATATTTTCACAAAAAGATACCAAATAATTTCGTATCGGTAGAAATTTAACTGTCGAACTGACTGTGTTATTGGTATCCTTTTTTGATTTGGGAGTGGCGTTTTGTTATTACTTGTGAGTTGTTTGACACAAACCCCGACACTTTAATCTCTATCTTCGTGTTAAGGAATGGTAGTATCTGAATACAGCTGCTATAAATATATCATCTTCATTCTATTATTTGCAATAATGGGCCAAGTTTTGCGAGCGGCCAGGTATGACCGATCATTGAATGAAAGGAATGCGATTCGTAAGTTGTCTTTTTGTTGATATCTTTCAGTTTTGTTTAGTACATATTATAGTATCTCATAATGTGTACACCCTTCTTTGATTACAGCCAGTTTGAAATTAGGTGATAATACTTTAAAGTGGCATAGGTAATAATCTGCGTACCATATGATTGCTGTGTTAAATGTTACTAATTGTAAAACTAAGTTCCGTCTTGTGTTGGTTTATTGATTATGCAACTCTACATAGACTCGACGATGGTGTTATGGGTGGACAAAGCGAAACATTGCACACATCAACTGATACAGGGGAGCTTCATTTTACAGGTCAAATCAATACAAATGGAGGAGGATTTACCAGCATTCGATCACCTATTGAAGGAGGGCTAGCGTCAGATACAGCAGCAATAAGAGTAAGCTATATCGGGGATGGGAAGACTTATAAAGTTCTATTTTCCGACGGAAATAAATTCGCCTTTGGGCCAAGCAGAAGAAGTCCTAGCTGGCAAACAGATCTACCAACAAAGAATGATGGTTCAGAGGAAACAATAATAATAAGTTTTGATTCATTGGTTCCTTCTTTGCAAGGAGGCCCTATTAAAACTGATGCAAAGTTGGATCCATCTGAAGTAAAGGAGATTGGAATTATGCTGTCGTTAAAGCTAAGTAGCGGAGAGAGTAATCCAGTGGAAACTTATGGCACCCGTATATTTCCGTTTTCTTTAAAGATTCTTTCAATAGAAACTGTTTGCTCTGACGAGATGAATTGAGTGATGGTTACTGATGGTCACTATAATTAAGTTGTATGTTTGCAATATGTTTGCAATATGTTTGTTGTATTACCTAATACTATAACACATCATCATATATCTACTTCCATCCCCCATACTTCTAAAGAATATATAATTATTCGACCATAGAAATCATTGCTTCTTCCAAAGTCAATTCTCAATGCAGTACAAGGTTGTTCATTAGCATCGTCATCTACTGGGAATGTTTGTACATCAGTAGTATCTGTCGTATCTAAGTATAACTCCTCAAACTCTTCCCAGTCTTCTTCATTATTATTATCAGTAGTATTGGTATTGTGTTTCTTTTTATGTACTATACAATCCATGCCTACAAACCCTCCTTGGAATTGTATATTCATCTTATGTACTATAACTGGACGATTAAAGTATATCTCATAATATGCTAGTGGGTCACTTTCTTCTGACGGAGCTGACTTCCAAGCAGCATCTGATGATATGTCGAGTGCATTTTGTGGTCCAAACCTTCGATTGTCATGCTTCCATATCGATGATGCTCTGAGTATATTGAGGTGTTGTATAGTTGTTTGTGATAGATTATCAGATGATAAGTATCGGGATGCAAATTGCAAATAAAACTTTTGGACACAAGATATGGTACTACTCACTTGGCCGACGACCCCTTGGCAGTACAGCTTAACTTAACTATGTTTTGATCCTCCGTATTTGCCATTGTATATCGTATCGTTAAAGTGTAAGCTATATTTGATGGATGGTGATGGTGGTAATGGTGCGATGGTTGATCAAGAAAAAAGGACCAGTTGATCGCCATTCATGTCACTGGCTAAAGGCTACACACTGCTTTGATACGCTTCAATCAACTACTCTACAATCACAATATCGTGGGGCCTCCTATCCAATCTATATACCTCTGTTGTTTCCCTCGAAAGATGTACTCAAAGTGTTTAAAGTTTATCGTCGGTTTGGTATTGGCTGTGGCACCTACCCATCAATTTTCTTCAGTAGTATCCTCGAGACATGCTCCTTCTGTACTTTGTGCATCAATAGATCCAAACAATAATGATAGGGCTGTAGTACCTCCTGATGCTATCCGAAACATTGCTGCAGCGTCTGCAATTGCAGTAGGGTTGTTATTTCCCTCCACATCTATTGCTGCTCAAGAGGATACCACATACCAACAACTTCCCAATTATATCGAATCTACCTCTTTGCAACTATCAGTAGAGATCACTACCATGGATTTTAGTATGCCATCATCATATAATAGTATCGCTGATCCAGTTGCATCGGGTAAAGATGAGTTGACTGAAACAACTGTTGTTGCTAGTGGTGGATCAACAAAGAAGAAGGCTGCACCCAAGAAGAAAGTTCCTAAAGAAAAAACAACACAATCTTTTACATCAAAGGAGGATGCTGCGGCGGCTCAGTAAGTTCAATTATATATTCACTGAATATCATTACTTACAACACTAACTTTTTATACATTTACATACCGACAGAGCTGAAAGGACAGCTCAACGCCTCGCTTCAGAGAAAGAGCAGAAGGAAAAGGATGCACAAAAACGAGCGGAAGTTGATGCTCAAATTAAAGCAAACAGAGAAGCTAAGATTGCTGCAAGAGAGGCAGCAAAAGCCGAGCAGGAAGCAGCCGCTGCTGAAAAACAGCAGGAGGCTGATTTGAAAGGCGTCAAATTTGTTGATACTTCAATGCCTTCATATTAACGGAAGATGACGATGATCAACAGATGGCTTGTGATTGTGCTACAGATACCTGTTGACTTGATTAGAATAAATAGCTATGCTTAAGAATTGAAATTGGAACCAATATTTTGTGTGATGACTGTTATCTATACCAATGTCTCTATATTATATACATATAAGCAGGGACACCGAGGAAGCCACCATCAGTGCCTCCTCCAATAGCTATGTGCATTTTTGGCTTGTCACTCCCTGATTCTTGTGATGCCGAAACTACATTTTCTTCAGCTGTTATATCTAATGCATAGATTGGATAGTTTGTATGTGAAATCAGTGTACAGAGTGGATCAGTAATATCTCCCATAGAGAAGGAATCCCAAAGACAAACCTTCCCGTCAACTCCCCAAGTCAGCAGCAAGTCCTTTGTTTCGAATTTAGACTAATGATTAGTACTCAGGGAAAGAGAAAGAGACAAAAGAGAGCAGTTTGTGCGTACCTCATTCTTGCCACCACAATATTTTGCGCCGAATAGTGGCCGACCCGCATCATGACCTGAAATATAGAGCACAGATGCAAATTATGTGAGTATAAAGTACTCAGTAGCAATTGTAACATGAGTGCTCAATAGAATGACTCACCACCGTCTAGAATCGATACACAGGATGGATGCAAAACGTTTACACCATTTTGATTAACAACTTGCAATACCCACAATATCACACGTCCGCTAGCAATACAACTTGCCAACCTCGTCCCTGTCTGATCAAAACACAATGCAGTAAGATGTCCTGCTTTACCTCCAAAGTAATCAGGAGGTAGACGTAATACACATTGCTCTTGCATCATTGGTTTATCATCATTCATATATTTGTGTAGTGATAATATACGACAGGAACCATCAGATAATGCAACTCCTAGCAACTCATTTGCTTCACAGTATGATGCATCAAAGACATACAGCTCATTCGATGGATTCCTTACACCACCAAATTGATATCCATCATCAACATTGGTAAATTGCACTGATATGTGTAGAAGTAACTTTCTATAGCCAGACTCAATACTGTCTTTAACAACATTCCATACATGTATAGTATCGTTGGTAGATGTCATCAAAAGATTCATGTTGGGATATATCCTGCTTTGGATGAATTGTAATGTATATATCTGTGGTCTATCTTCTGCTTCCTCTTTCTCTGTTGTTGTATTATTATCATCATTATCACTATTTGATGCATTCTTTTCAAACACATAATGGTCAAGTTTACCAACTGACCTCCAAGTTAATTTCTCTCCATCTTCTTGCAGTGTCGCAGACCACAAACGAACTATACCATCAGCACCCGCCGATGCTAACAAATATTGCTCTTCATCTATCAATGATGTCGTACTAGAACACCAAGCTGTTCGTAAACATTCATACTTTTGATCTATACCTTCAGATAACTTAGCTATCAATTTATGTTTAGACGTGTTCCATATACAAATTGTACTATCTTGAGATGCCGATGCCATATATTTTCCATCAGGTGAGAATGATAAACCGAATATTACTTCCTTATGCCCTCCCATACACATTCGTTCATTCTTTGGTTTACATTTCTTTGTAGTAGTAGTAGTTGTTGTTGTTGATGCATTGTTGTCATTATTTCTGTCAGACGATTGTGGTACAAGTGGTGAATTGAAGAATGCAGTATGTAATATATTGGCCTCACGGAATGCTTCAGGTCTCACATTATCAGGTATAGATTGTTCATCTTTTTCATCACTATTACTGTTACTACTATCCATTTTAATAGCAATATTAATGATTGTAGTAGGGAAGCCAACTTCTTGGAAATTTTTTAGTGCAATGCAATTCTGACTTGATAATAAGAGTAGTCACCGACGACACGAACAATTGCCAGATGATAATCTTGAATAAAGGACAGCACAATAGAGGCGATGAATACTAAGTAGGGGGGTCGACGCCGCAACTATGTATGAGTAATGGTAGCAGCCGAGAGGATAGGAGTCTATCCGTCCGTTGATAGAAGTTGTTAGGAGCGTTTGTGGTAAATGCCCTTCATTTTGCCCTTTGTGAGCCCTTTTTGTAAAGTTAATAAAGTGGCAACAAAAGAGAGGGCATGTGCTACTTCTACTAAAGCTTCTTGAATAATATATACCATGTTGTCATGGTCAATATTAAGGGTATATTGTGTATTAACGGCAGCGGCCGTTCAAGAAATCTCTGCTGATATAATAAACGAGCAACAACTTGCGCATGATGAACAACAACTGCTTTCTTACCAGCAGTTGGCACAAACCGCTGGTATACGAGGTAGACGTGCTACCACCTCTTATACTCAACCAATGCATATAAGTATATTATCAGCTAAGAGAAGAAGAGAATCGTCACAACTTCGTGAAGACAGCAGTAGGCGAATGCCTGATTTCAATATCATCAATGAAGATGAACCATCATATCAGATGCATAATGAATCACTTCTAACATCACCATATTGGGTTAAAATAAATGAAGAATATGGAGATAATAGTTTCAACTTCGTACCCAGTAGTAGACGGGCTGCATCTTCTGTAGTGTATACATATAAATATCATGTTGATAACGATAGTAAAAGTAGAGTCTTGCAAAAGAATACAACAAGTGCTATTAGCAGTGCATCAGTGCAAGTGAAGGGTACAAATAGTACTACAGCAACTAATATGCTAAAGAATGCAACAAGTGATGTTTCTAGTAATGATGTAACGCATAACAGCAGTAGTGCATCAACTAACAATTCAACAACTGAAAATACAACAACAAACTCTACAGCTAATAATGCACAAATAGGCGAGGAAGAGTATATGATAATATCGGGAGGATATACAGATAGAGACTGGGAGACTTTCCCTGTCTATGCGTTTCCACTTACATCATCAATACAATCTCTCAGCGGACAATGGATAGATTTATCCCCACCAGATATAAATAACATAGCTTGTAATCAAGAAAATACTGATGCATATCAATCGAGATTGTTCGAAGAGGCACAGTTCCTTAATGAAAACAATACAATACAAGATCCATGGGATAAGGCTGAGAACTGCGGGCCGACAGGAAGAATGGGTCATATCTCGGTAGTGCACAATGACAAACTCTATGTGTTCGGGGGTTTGATATACGATGAAGAGCAGGCTTCTGGTGGTTTTAATAGGAAAAGAGAAACCTTTAGATTAGAGGATGTTCCATATGTTTACAGACTTGATTTGAAAGAGATGTTTAAAGCAAGAGAAGCAGAGAGTAAAGGAAGTAGCGTAAAACAAGTGACTGGATGGCAAAGAATTATACCGAGAATAAAGCCCTTCTCTACTAATGATATCGATTCAACATCATCAGCTTCGGCTGCTGAAGTTCTTATTGCATCCATCAATCGAGGTGAGATGCAGGGTGGGATATGGTCGTCAGATTCTCCAGAAGAGCATGACAAAATGATAATGTATGGAGGCTTGAGAATAGCCAAGTTAGACTATAGTAGTCCATCCAAATTTGTCAAAGGTGGCAGTACATTTAGTTCACCGTCTCAAATGAGATCACACAAGACTATTGAGTTACCTCTAGGTGACGTCTGGGGCTATGACTTAGTTGATAATGCTTGGGAGAAGATTACTAATAGTTTTGGAAAGGTAAGTAGCAACTGGTTCGATGACGATATCAAATTTTTGCACTCCTTCTATGCTTACTTTATTTATTTCATATCTTCAGGGAGTTGATACAGAAAACAGTCAACAACAAACAAACGATGAAGACTCAGATATAGACGAAACAAATTTAGAGAATGATGATTGGTACACAAATTTTGGTAAAACATCATATCCACGACCTCGAACAGCTCACGCTGCTACTGTCGTAGGAGATAATCTTATTATACACTCCGGAATGGGTTGGAATGAACGCACGAATGATTGGGATGGGTCAACAGAGTGGGAGATGCTCGATGATATGTGGATATTCAATCTCAACACACGGCTATGGAAACGCCGTTATGTTTATCCCTTACTTGTGAGGAGCTATCACAGTTTGGTGGGGTGGGTTGTAGATACTGACAACATGATGGAATGGGGGAAAGATATTCAGAATTACACATCATGGGAAGGTCCAGTAGTCGCGATATTTGGAGGTTATACCACCGACATAAATGTCTTTAGCGGGGAACAGATTGCATATGTCTTTGATGATCTTCTTATTTCTTATCCACCACCTGTGAACGATGAATACGACTCTCCTTCTCTTTGGCTGAAAGCTTCAAACACAACTCATGGTACGGACTCCATTTCAACCAGATATGAACATGCAGCAGTTCTTTCCAAAGAAGGTGTATTAACAGTATGGGGTGGCAAATTTCAAGAAACTGCAACCATTAAAGGAGTTTGGATGATCAACATTGCCGGCAAGGATTCTAATATTAACCTGTCAATGGCTGAAGGAGATTCATTGTATGACGATTACGAGCAGACTGTTATGGCGCTCCACACGATGGTTATTATGTTGATGTTCATGTCATTATCACTCACTTTTTTACTTGGTTTGACACAAAGGTATCAAGAACTTGTACAACAAGCAAACAACGATGGGGCAGAGCTAGCTGGATTCCCACCAGAAGACTTGGCAACAAATACTCCACAACTAAGGCGAGGTGGATTACATCAAGATATTATAGATACAATGCAAGTGATAGCGAGACGGGAGAAGAAGAACCATGTCCAATTTGTCTCGCAGAGTATGAAGAAGGCGACGAGTTGAGGGTCCTTCCTTGTAATCATTACATGCATACTCGTTGTTTAGATGAATGGCTGTCGACAAGACCATCATGTCCAACTTGTCGTTACTCTTTGAGTGAGTTAGTAGATGACCGTCCGATGATGCAATTGAGAACACTTCGATCGAGATTAGCGCGTAGTATTTTGGCTGGAAATGAGTTGGGTAGTATCGAAATGATTGATGTCTTATCATCTCTTGCCTTATCAGAAGAAGAAGAAGATACGCTGGCAGGGCAAAGAGTAGAAAATGTACAGAACAACAGTACTAATCTCCCTACTCATACTGCAATGAGTGAACTAAGCGACTGGCGTCGAAGAAGACAAGAGCTAAGAAATGCACGGAGGAATAGAGGTGGCCTACAAAGCCTTCGAAGTAACATCTCGCGTATAAGCCACAATCGAGTGAGACGCACACGAATACCACAAGTAGATATGGATGAGTCTGTAGACTAGCTAGTCAAGGTAAACAAACTATCTTATGAAACTCTGTCTGTAAATTTACTTTGCTCTAGCCGCTTTATAGGATGCACCAGGATCGAGGGCATTTCTTGCAGGCATGTCAGCAGAATAAGACCTCCAATATGGAAATGGCTTAGACTCTTCATCATTTGCAACTATATTCCATGCTGCATCAAAAGCATCTACTACTTTTGTAGGTAATTTCTCATCTTTCATTGCCTTTAAATTCTCTTCAAGTTGTTGAACTGAACTTGCACCTAGAAGAATCCCGTCGTCTTTACCAAGAGCTGAATGATGCAGCATCCATCGATATGTTGCTTCCACCATAGAGATATTTGCCTCATCACACGCAGATTGAATGAGCTCTAGTCCTTTAAAGTTTGCAGGCGTATAGAACCTTGGCATGTAGTTTTCATTGTTTTTAAATCTACCATCTTTGACTTCACCTGGAAGATGAGAGAGATGTAACTTAAGTTAGTGCATTTGAAAATGTGAGATGGAGGATATTTTGGATACTGTGCGCTGGTATCCAAAGTGCATATTGCTTGAAAAGGCAATCAAAAAGGCCAAATGAAACACTCAGATCTCAGATACTTTATATTGAACACATAAATTCATAAGATAAAACAATACTAACGCGGCCTTTCCTGATGATGAATGCTTGCCAGTAAGAAGACCAGCTGCTAATGGATTGTAAGCAACAAAATTGCAGCTATTTTTCTTCAATATAGGAATCAGTTCATTCTCAACGAGTCGATTGAGGGGATTATATAACCCTTGATAGACTGTTGGTTTATTGGCAAGTCCATGTTCATCACACAAGTCAAATGCACGCTGTACTTCAGATGCATGATAATTACTCATTCCAATCGAAGATATCTTTCCCTCATCAATTAATTGATTTAATGTTTTCAATGAATCTAATAGTGAATTGTTTTCATCGGGTTGGTGTAGATAGTATTCGCCGAAAGATGATAAGTATTTAACTGCATCAAGTGACGATTCAAGTTGAGCTCTTATACCCTTTGGAGATAATCCATCAGGTTGAGATGGGTGCGCCTTTGTACCAATGATGGTTTTGTCATTATCATCTAATTGTGACAGAGCATAACCGAGCTGACGTTCACTATCACCTCCAGCATATATTCTTGCAGTATCGATACGAATTGGAGATTCCGAATCACTGTGAAAGTCCATAAATGTATCCAACATCCGAGTTGCAATAGAATCTGTAGTATGAAGAAAATAAGCATATATTAATATTAGCTGTATACGATACGTTGTTACAATACAATCATATCTATCAACATATATCCAAACAATACATATTATATTATACTAACTACCATCATGAGTGAATATCATTAGTACAATGTATGAGTAATCAATTGCACTTACCATTAACAAAAGATGACGTTTGTTGCCACGAGAAAGTCATTGTGCCAAGATATAGATTCGGTAAACGGGGTAAATATGGTGTAGCTCTCATGATATTTTTTTCTTTGGTCAGTATTACTGTTCTGTAGATAGTAGAGGTAAGCCGGGCTTCTGCTGATTTGGATTAATAGTAATCAATGAGCTCCCAGTTATTATCTATTGTATACTGTATACCTAATCTATCAACACGTATCCTCACTAAAAAGTTCAAAGGCGTATATATCGTGAGGTATCGTAGGAGCGAGGTGAGATAATCCATGGGAGATAGAGGAGATGAGATGAAATGATTGAAGGTACATATTCACGTTCTTATATAACAATCTATGATAATATATAAATGGCCTCTAAATAAATGATATATAATTGAATAATACAAGTGAATATGGTATCTCCACCGCCACCGCCTCCTTCGCCGCCAATTGTAGAAGTACCAACTTTCATTGAGAAATGGATAGAAGAGAGGCAGAGTAAATCTCAATCAAAGAATAGTAAACGAGTATACTTGGAGAAGCAATGTCGATTTCCCAACCATATTCCACAGTCTTCACATTGCAACATCGATCCTTTACTATCACTTATTTCCAACCATATTGATGATCAAAGTGATGACAGTATATCAAATGATACGAATTATAGAGCTCCACTTCTTGACATGCAAAAAGTGGCATCACTTTGTTCAACATACAAAACAGCAGCCATACAAAACAACCAAGAGTTTCAATACAAACGAGCAATGCAACAACAAACTGAACAGACTGATGAAGTTTCGCCACCACATACAATGTACACAAGTCTGTCAATGGCAGAAAACTCTGCTCTAACCAAAATACACGGAGCAAACTATAATCTATGCTTAGCAAAAGCGGTTTGTCCTGATAGAACAAATCGATTATTAACTTGTTGGCAACGTACAGATATTAATCTAGTGAAAAGAATGCACAAAGATAATATTGCTGAACTAATTTGCCTAGAAGAGAAAGAGGCAGTTGAAAGATGTATTGGTAATGGAGTACAAAGAATAATGAAGGATATTCTGGGTTAGTATACTACACTAATCTTCTGTAGACTTCTTTTTCTTTTGCCGGCGTTTATTTCGAGATTTGTTCTTTTTCTTCTTTGTAACGGCTATAGATGCCTTCTGTCCAATACGACTCGACTCTCCATTTATAAACTCATCTACCTTTAATCGAAGACGTTTGCGAGCGATCTTCCTATTCTGTTGCAACGACCGAGTATCCTGACACTCTATTCTCACTTGTGTAGGTATATGTATCAACACGACCCTATTAGATGTCTTGTTTATCTTTTGTCCACCTTTTCCCTGACCCTTTACAAACTTTTCTTCTAAATCTTCTTCGTTGAGCTCCAGTAACTCTTCCGGTTGACCACCAGTTTGCGTTGCTTCTTGAGTGTCTTCTCCGAGTGATCTCTTGATCACCGATTCAACCTCATTTAATATCTCTTCTCTTAATGTTGCATTATCATCAGGCAAAAGTGCCACCAAATCACTAAACAGATATAAGAAGTCAACTATATCTATGAGCTCTCCATCTTTTATACTACTACTTTCAGCTTCTTCTTGTTTTGCATCATGGTATAAGCCGACTACTCTCTTGACATAATCTTTCACTCCATCAGTATCATAACTATGCATTAATTGAGATGACAAGTCCTTCAACACAGAGAGTCTTTGTTCTTGTATTATTGCATTCATCTCTGTTAATATTTGAGTCTGCCTTTGTCTATTTCTCTCTTCTTTTTCTTTCTTCTCACTTATCCAAGAATCATAAGACTCGATGACCCCGCCTATTGTCTCGCCCTTTCCATTCATACTCCCAAATACGAGATCGATTTTCATTTCCTTATCCCAAATTACTCGTTCCCGATACTTTACTTGTTCTATCCGATGTTCTGGAAGCGCAAACACAAACTGGGTCTCCTTACCGGATATAGAGTTGTTGGGTGCATCAAAGGGTGTTTCAGTTAGACTATCAGATACTCGATCATGATGTAAAATGGTAAACGATGAAGGTTCGCCCAATGATGGATCCCATTGAATTCTTCTAAGTACCATACCTCTTTCACAGGAGTCAACCCTTTGTTACTACTACTTTGTTGTTGTTGTTGTTGTTCATCATCGATTGCATCTATGTTACTACTACTACCTGCAAATAATAGACGAGCATATGCACTACTATTTACATCAGAAAGCTTCTTTAACCTAGCTTCAACTCCATGCATACCTCTTCCTAATAATGATGCTAAACGAACTGTGGATAAATATCTATTATCATATAACAATTTATCATCCGCCAAAGTCCATTCGAAATAGATGTTTTCCATTGTTAGAGTATTAGAGGTTGTTGCTATTGGTTCAGTGGACGCCAGACGAAGATAAATACCTCTATTGTAAGTGCTACCGAGATATGTACGTCCATTATGATTGTAGGATATGATTCTAATACTACTAACAGTACGTCTGCTGTAGGCGGAAGCGCAGTGTCTCATTGCAAATCCTTGGGTACATCTTATTAATGCAAATGACATAACGACGGTCAAGGTATTATTTCGTATTACCCACTGCCTGCAACTTATGTTCTTTACCATTCTATTAATTAGGTATACAGTTCCATCTCCGTCTATATTATTAAGCCTACCAGTCTACAGCGATTACCCTGCTTATTACTGCATCCGTCTTTGTCTCTGACTATCTATCAATTTATAGGTAAGTAATGTATGCGCAAACGTTATATTGAGCTGTAGACATACGATGAGGATGAGAGACAAGTTATGCAGGAAAGCAAGGGTCTGGCTAAGGAAGAGTTCAAGACTCAAGAGTGTATGGGTAGCAATGAGGTATCCTATGAGAGTGTAATTACTAGTGATTGTGAGTGGTGCATGCTGCATGCACATGCACCTTCTATAATTTACTTCACTTCATCACCTTTATCATGTCATTTGCTACTACTGAACGCCCATCAGCCTCCCACTACAGTCGATATGATGATGGTCTAGACTCTGAAGAAGAAGAGGAAGAGCGCCGTTTATCAGAACAGTTCGGCGAAGTCGAAGAAGCCGATGGTACCAACAAACGTAAAAGGTCATCAACCAATGCTGAAACTAAATTAACAGAAGAAGATGCAGCGGCAGCTAAACAATTCGAGGAAGAAGTTCGTCTTAAAACTAAAAAGGTCCGTCCAACACTTCAAGAAAAAGATCTGAAATCATCCAAGGGATTAATCTTCATCCGTCGTTCTTTTCCAACACAAGTACAGAAATATCGTCATGTACCATTAACTAACAAAGTTCGTGGTACCGGTAGTAAATCGAATAAACTTGCACAGAAGATGAATACCAATGCACATATCAATGCAGCGGCAACATACTCATGTAGTTTAATGGGTGCATATCGTGAATTTGCAACTGAGTTATTCAGTTCGTTGGCACCTGAGGATGTATTCCTAAAAATTGATCAATTACACAGTAAGAAGGATATTAAGGATTATTTACAATTAATGCGTGATGAATTCCGTAAGGATTATATGGAGGGAATTTATGGTGGTGAGAAGGCAAATAGGATTTTAAATGAGATGGAATATGGTTTGAAGGTACATCCCGTGGAAACTGAAGAGAATGGTTATGTTGAGGAGGAACCTGCAGCTCGTATGATGACTCGAATGGGTTATGCAGCCGCGGCAGAGGATAGTGATGGAGAAGGGGAAATGGGAAGCGGAGGCAATGGTGAGACAGAAACTCCACCTGCCTCTCCACCTGAACAACCAGTTTTAAATCCGTATGCCAGTAATGTTGCAAATGTGGAAGCTAATCCACCTGAAAAAGAAGCAGGGGCAGAGTCTAATGTTGATTTAAATCCTAATGCCACGGCGGCCACTGAGGATGATGAGGATGAGGCAGAGGCTACCTTTGAAGATGACAATACGGATAAGGATGGTACAAATAATGGTGAAGAAGAGAAGGTAGGCAAAGAATCTGATGAGGATATGAATACTGATGAGCTAGAGTTAGTGGCAAAAGAGAGTGATAAGAATGAAGTTGAAACAGAGTCTCAAGAGAATGAGAAGAATGAAGTCGGAAGTGAAGATAAAAATAATACACTTGAAGCTATGGAGGAGAAAAATAATGACGTGGAGGAGGAGGAGGAGACACTTACCTTGAAGGAGTCTGAGATTAAAACTCAAGAATCACTCACATTAATGCCATCTCAGTTTGATGCTGATGATGATATGGAGTTCACGCAGGATGATCGGTTTTCTCAAGTTAGTGTGATGGGAGGTGTTACGACAGAAGCCGAGAAACCAAACGTTTCAGCACAACCTGAGCGGGCTGAGTTCGAGGAGGAGCCACAGGATGATTTCTCTCAGACTGAACGCTTTTCCCAGTTCACACAGACACAAACAGGACCTGTGTTCGAAATGGATGATAATGCCGAAGGCGAGGCTGGAGAGGAGGAGGAAGATGCCGATCAATTAGGCCAGACGATGGGTGATGCTGAGCTGAGCATGGAATATTAGAGAGTCAAGTCTGGGGGTACAAAATTATGTGTCGTTTGGCACTATCAAATGTTGATAAGAATATATTTATGTTATGATATTTCACTCTCGTGTGACATTACACTAGGCTCACCGCTATTTCTTGTGCTACGACTACCTCTAGTAGCTCTGCTTTGACCGCTTCTTCTGCTACTTCTTGTACTGCGACTCCTTTCTTCTGAAACTATATCATCAACAGCACCATTGCCGCTGTATGAATCGGAAGTGTGAGACATGTTACCATTAGAGCTTGCAGATAGCCTCGAGCCAGAAGACCTCCTACTCGAGTTTCTTGACTGATTTGCATAGCTCCTCGATGCGCCTGATCTCTGACTATATCGCCCACTACTTGCACCAGATTGCCTTGACCGCCTTGAGCTCCTAGATCCTCTTGATTGGGCACCACTTGCACGACTTCTTGACGTACGTGAAATATCATTTGTATACTTGCTGGCATAACTCATTCTCCCGCTATACCCAGATCCCTGATCATCATAACTGTCTGCAATAGCACTTTCGATATAACTACCTCTACTTTGACTGGCAGCGTAACTTTTCGAGGAACCAGTGTAGCTATCACTCTCCCGACTAGAGATGCTTTGGAGTGAGTAGTTGTTCGAGATTAAAGAGTGACCAGATTTGCCACCACTCTTTAATCTCGGTACATCAGAGTAAGAATCATTATCGTACTGACTAAAACCCTCTAGGTCTTCTATCCTACCTGGGTCGAAATTCGAAGCATCACTAAACCATCTAGAAGACAAGTCGGACGCATCACTATCATCACTAGAAGAGACACTTGACGAATCACTTGATACAGAAGACGACGAGTCCGAGTCGTTTCCAAATAGATTCCTCCTTGCTGCCATTTTTGCTTTCTTCATTGCGGCAGCTCTTCTCTTTGCCTGCAGCTTCATTAATCTTTTCTTTCTATTTATGTTTGAGCCCATCTTTCTATTCCGATACATTAAAAACATGGCAACAAAAGCAACGATAACCACAGTTCCAGTGACGATACCAAATATCATTCCCATGTTCGATCCACTTTCTCCTTCATCCAATGTTTCGTCAAGTAGACTGCCAGTGGGAATTGTAAAGTCGTCATCGATTGCATCATAGTCTATCTCTGGCGGAGGCGTCCAAAGAACATCCCTAACTGATATACCACCTGCCAATTGGAAGTAAGACGGAACACTTCTCTTAATCACATTTAAGAATGTCTCAGAACCTCCTGATATAGAAGAAGACAATATTTGTGATAAATCTTCACCACTCTTATCAGACGTGTATTCAGCACGGACTCTAAATCCAAGTACTAAATTGGCAACTTCTCTATTCACTTGCAACTCTCGTCGTTTGAAGAATGAAGATGCCATATCAACCAATCGTCGTAAACCGCTACCACTTTCATCTTCCTCAGATTCAAACACTTGCATTTCCTGATGAGCTAATGATACCAGTTTTACAGTCCATGCCCTTGAGACTCGCGATCCTAAAAAGTCTTGTACTGCTAGTGACACCTGATCACCCTGTACCAACGTCAAATCTTCAAAGTCTAATGAAATAGTGTTACCCCCACTTGATGGACCTTGTTCACAATTCCATAGATCTTCAACCTTCTTCCCATCTTGTTTATCTTTTAAGTATTTACGACATTCTAATGATAATGGTGGTTGTAATTGTCTATGTCTACTGTTTCTTCTCTGCCCTCGACCATCATAGAAACGTATAGTAACAACGAATGATGCAAACTGATATGGTACTAATGGCCATGAATCTTTAGTCAAGCCGATGTCAATATCCTTAACTTGTGAAGGTGATTGTTCGATTGGGAAGCACTCACTACGAGCATAATATCCTGAATAGTTAATTGGTTCATCTGGTAGCTGTGGACGATCATCATCTTCTTCTATTTGCACCTCCTCGAATGCAGCATCATCTTGTAATAGAAAATCATCTGTGCCATTGGTTGTAATCAATGTCTGAAGTACTCTCTTTCTATTCCTGTTGCCACCTCGATTACCATTTGTCTTACTAACATCGGCATTATCAGCATCCAACCACTCCGCTTCCATGACTGGTTGTACAATATCATCAACAGATTGATATACCTCCCAATGTTCACCACTACCGGTTGTTAATCGATATTGACTCGGTGCTTCAAATACTACATAAAAATCACCCGGAATTTTGGATGGCAATACCCTGAAACTATAGAATCCCAACTTGCTTTCGGTATTGCCAATACCCAATCCATCATTTGCCAAGTTTGTATATTCCATATTCTCCTTCTCTTGATTTTGTACCTGTTGGATGTAACTACCATCTATAACCTCCACTGAATCACTTCCTCCACTTCCACCACTACTTCCACCAGTAAAACCAAAGGATCGAGGAAATGTATATGTAACACTTAATAAATTGTTGGTAGAGCATTGTCGTAATGTAACTCTCATGTTTGATATACCCGCACCTCGTTCTTTCAAACTTGATTCATAATCCATTTGACTTAATGCATTTAAGGCTGTATTTTTTCGTCCATCACCATTGGAATCATACCATACTTGTCCTGAGACTAATGATGGTGTTTCTTCAATTGTAGTGGGGCGAGATGTTGGACGTAATGTAGTTACAATGTTTGATACGTCTAAATTGCTATTACCAAATTGATTGTTCGTAGAAGTAACAACTGATGATGACGATTCATCTTCAGTATCGGGTAAGAAGCCAGTTGTGGATGTATCCAATGCTGAATTACATGGATAACCCGCATCTAATCGTTTCCATGCCTTTTGCCATAACAATCCCTCACCGGGCGGGTTATACCCTAAGAATGAAGGGGCATTGCAATATGCACCTTCTATACATTGATACCAATCGTTTGTGTTACGAGCGTATGATGACGTGGAGAAGAGTATTGTTTTTTGATGTGTCGGTTCAGCGTAGAATGGTGGACAGGGTGTTTCCATAATATTATTATATCAATATTCAGTGTATGAAGTTGCTAGGATATCTAATGTTGTTTTTTGTTTGAAGTGAATTTTGCAATACATAATGTTGAGACACAAGATGTTAACAAGATATGAACTTGCTTTATTGTGGCGGCCTAATATATACGGACTAAATGTATAATTAATGATTACATACTGATAACAACAACCTCTTCTTTGCTTGTCATCAAAATACAATTTCAATAATTCACATAACCCTATGTCAATTTTAACCCAGAGACAGTTTAGGTTCGCGCCTGCTGGTGATCTTAGTAACAATGACCGCAAACTTGATCAGCTCTTGTATTCAGAACCTCGAATATACCTCTCCTCCGATCCACTATACTTGCATACGCTATACGATATATCCATCTTGAAGACTCTTGGTGTTGACACAAGTTACTGCAATATCTCTTTTGCAACACTACGCTGTAATATATTATATACTCTTGAAGACTCTGTTGTTTGCTTAAAATCGGTGAAAGTCACTACCACTGCAATATCTCTTTTGCAACACTTGAAAGAAAAAGTGTCTGCAATCATGGATGGGTATGACGAGAATGATATGCGAGCATCAATGCTCAATGAAGATGCCCAACGTGATCGTCGTTTAATAATGAAAAAGATGCAACAGCGACAACGTTCTATCCGTCAATCACAAAAAAACGCAGCCAAGGCTGAACGACGTAATTCCATACAATCAGGATACACTGATGGTAGTAATTCCATTGATGATGATAATGACTCTGTTAATGAAGAGTTACTGTATGAAATACAGGCCGCACATGAGGCACATGCAGGAAAGTCCGCGTTAGTATTGTTGTATCATGTGCATGCAGTTGTTCAGTATAAAGTCTCGATGACTTGGCTGTTTTATTTGACCGCAGTTTGCCTTTTTTTTTGATTGCCCTTGAATATCATATGTACTAACATATGTTATAATCTTCTCTCTTTCGTCATCATAAACTGTGATAACGCGCATCTTCCAGAAGATGAAGAGTTAATCGGGGGATATGGTGATGAGGGTATTGATGCAATCCAGGCATCATTAACATCTCCACCATCTACTTGGTGGGCTATGAGAAAACAGTGGCAGAAGCGGAAGGGCAATGTTATGGATAAGATAGGTGCATTAAAGGGTAACTCTGATGAGCATTTACCGGATGATTATATGGATGGTGGAGGATGTGATGAGGATGGTATAGATGCATCATATCGCAGTACAAATAGTGGTCATATGAGATCACGGCTTGGAATTTCGTCAGGTGATGCTGGTGTGGTGGGCCATCCTGTCATGCTGGAAGATCCAACATCCATAGGATATGACTCATCTGCTTTCCGATCAAATCCATATGCACTCGGACCGAATCAAAAGAAGAAGGGGATGCGTGCCCCATCTGTTATATATGTCTCCCGTGAAACACTCCAAAAACGCAAGCTGGCACAAATTAGCTATTTAATCGGTGCTATATGTATAATATTCTTATTCATGTTCATACTAGAACAACGAAAGATAAGTCATTATGCCATGGTGAATAGTCCAATGTCACTATCGGCATATTTGGCAGGAGAAGAGTTAATGACAGAGAGAGATGAGAATGATGTGTCATTAAAAGATTTGGGATTGGAAGAGTTTGATACTACGAGTAATGGTGTGCCACAAGTAGAATTTGGTAGTATTGAAGTGGATCCGAACGACCCATTAGCGAATGAAGAGTTGGCAACCGATCCTGTGGTTGGAAATTTCCCAGAGAAAACACCGCAATTTGATAAAGTTCGTTTCGAAAAACTCAAAGGTATTCTAATTGGGTTGGAAATCACTCCTCAAGATGTCTTTGAGATCTTGGGCTCACCACAATTCAAGGCATTACACTGGCTAGCCAATGAAGATGTATTACAGTACACTCCCGATACTGATCAAGCGGTAAAGAAGATTATACAACGGTATGCCTTGACTACGCTTTACTTTGCAACAAATGGTGAGCAATGGACTGATGGACTTAATTTCCTCAGTCAGAACGATGAATGTGATTGGAATGATAAAGAGGCCGGGGGTAGTTTATTCAAGGGTGTAGGACATTGTAATGAGGAAGGGGATATTACATCTTTGGCACTTTGGAGTAATAATCTTGACGGAGGTAAGTGGGTGGCTGGCTTACAATAGCTGTGCTCAAGATATGCTTTACTCAAGACATACCCGTGATTGATTGCTAACATATCCTTCCTATTCTCTTTCTCGTCAATCGCAGCTATACCACCCGAGGTTGGTGCCTTGACATCATTAACTACATTCTCCATCTTTGATAATATGATACGTATCACCCCTCCCAAGTCAATTACCAAGCTAACGAGCTTGAAGTTGTTGCAAATCCAAAAGAATGAGTTTGAGGGAGATATTAGCTACCTATGTCCAAGTGTAGCTACAGATTTCAAATCGGATTGCGGAAAGCAGGGAGGAGTTGTATGCCCGTGTTGTTCGTCTTGTGGATTTGCCAAGGGAGACAAGAACAAGATGAATCTAGGTGAAGAAGGATTAAAAGGAGAGGAAGAATCTCTTGAATAAGAACATCCGGGGAAGGTTAGTCTTTTTTCAGTATCATGCGATGTACTGTAGCTCAATTACTACTGTAAATTATATGATGATAGTTCATTTATATATTATACTAATAGTGTCCTCTAATACATACACTGACTTTCACTCAATAGGTTACTACGGCTTACTACAACATCGCCGACCATTCTTTCTGTCTATTGATGGTGGTCAAATAACACCGGTTTTGAAAGTCTTACTTTGGGCAATTTTAGCTTAAAACTTTGTCCCCTGAGGACCACAACCCTGCCACGATGTGATACTCCAATGAATCTCTGGGTGGAGTAGCCAATCATGTTTTGCAACGTGGTGTTGTTTGAATCATAATTCAAATAATGAGTAGTCGATGTGCTCATAAATTATCAAATCCGCAAGCTTTCGATCATCTCAACCATTGATAATACAACATATCATCGATATCAATATCATTGCAATAATACATTATACTGCACCAAATCAAGATGACTCCACCAACTACAGCAGATTCTCCACGCCGTAATGATCACATCCGCAACCAATCTATATCAGAAACTGTACTTCTTGAACAGACTGTGTTAGATGATGCTCCTCCTATTGCACCTTCTATCGATGAGGTGTCGATAGATTTAGCTGAGCATCATGAGGCACTCATTGGTGATGAGTTTCGTAACCCCACCAATATCATGAAGCAGCCAACTCTGGCCACATTGGGAGAGACACCCTTCAATGATGATGGAGATGAAGTAGAGGTAAGTGATCTACGGTCTTCTAATGAATATGTGAAAAGTGTGCACAAGATATGTTCAAAATAATATATTGATATCTGCTCAACTCTATCTGTATCAAACATGGTAGCATCACCGTATTGTTGCAACCGAGATTGTCAAGCCTTTGGAGTTTGACACACCCGAGTCTATTCTACAGAATGCGATCGTCCTTCTTGATCCGAAGATCCCAGACTGTTCCTTCTTGGTCGATGCTGCCAACAAGAGAGGCTTGATGGTAACGGGTGTATGTCTAAAACCAAACGATGGCTCTAATCCATTCATGCCAACAGCTGAATCCCTCTTAGGTGTTGGCATGCATCAGGTTTATGAACCTCCAATCGGTACCAAGTTTGATGTTGTAGAGTGTGCGGTATGTATCATATGTTTTATATATACTTTATTAGACTTTATGTCACTGAACATCATTACCTTATATTGCACATGTTAGACCAATCTCAAGACGATTGAAAGCCAGCAGAACTTGAGGTAAGTCTACAACATCATGTGTGTCTCTGATGACTCTCATACATATCTTACAGACTTGGCATGTATCATACAGATTCCTCGGAGTCGTTCCCTGTCGCGAATCTGCTGTAGACTTCTCAGATATTCTAGGAGCTTTGTTAGGACTTACATCACAGAATGACTTGGGCTTGGCTTCATCACGTAGGGATAAAGGTTTGATGAAAGTTGCTGTAGCAAATGCAGGACTCCGTGTGGCTAAGTATGCTCGTCTTACTCAGGGCGACGGAAGCGATGTTATCACAGCCGTGTCAGAGCTCGAGCTTGACTACCCAATCGTCATCAAGACACCTCGTGGGATGAGCACCATGGACGTATACATTTGCAACGATGAGAAAGAGGCAATAATGCGTGCATCTGAGATTGTTAGAAGTATTGGACCCGATGGCCGTAAGACGCAATATGCACTACTTGAAGAGTTCATCGGAGGAGAAGAGTTTGCTTTGAATTTGATGGCTTCTCCGGCTACACCTCGTGGAGTGCAAGTTAGTGATATCTGGATGTATCATAAAGTCGAGTCAGAAGGTACCATGATCAACACAATTCAAGAAATGGTAGACCCACATGACCATAAGTATTCTTTACTTGTAAAATATGCCGAAGGAGTTGCAAGGGCAGTTGGAATCAAGTATGGTATGGGTCACTGCGAGTTGAAGGCCAAATTTGATGAGAAACGAAACAAATGGGTTGATCCAGTGATGATTGAGATTGCCGGTCGTAGGACGAAAGGCCATAATGGCCGAGTCTACAGTGCTTGGCTGGCATCCATTCGAAGCCATGATCGATGCACATTGTGGATTCCCTGTTCGAATGCCTCCATCCTTTCGCCCGTCTCAAAAGGCTGTGCAAGTATATGTACCCTCCGATAAGGAAGGCGTTGTCAAGAGTATGAAGGGCCATGATTTTGAACGTCTTTCAACCTATCAGGAGAGTATGATTCTGAAGAATATTGGTGACAAGGTCGTGCGTGCTCATGACCTAACGAGTTTTGCAGCGTTTGTCTGGCTTGTTGGGGATGAAGAAGATGTTATGCTTGATGCAAAGAAAGCGAGAGCTGAGTTTAAGGTTGAAGTTGAGGCAGATGAGGAAGAGAAGAAGGAATGACACGTACTTTGGAGGTATACCCCCACACCTCAAGAAGAAGAGATAGAGAATGTAGAAAGAATAAATAGAATAAACATAGAGATAGATGGAGATAACGAAAGAGTTTACCATTTCAAAACAGGAGGGTTATGGGTTATACAAGATAACTGCAGACCTTTTTCTAAACCCTAACCAATATCAAGGCAAGAATAACACAATATATATGCACATGGTACGTTTATAATCAACAATTCTACTCTAGCAAAGGCCACCGCTCTCAATCTATTTTCAATACAATAACAAAATGGGGAGTCTCAATAAAATGCGTGAAGATAGAGCAATCAACCAATCAACCCTATTGTGCAAATATACGCACAACGGATGTCAAATCATAAAGGTTTGCGTTGGAGATGACGTTTCTCTAATAACACGCCCACCGCTCAACAATCCCTCAATCCTACTTCTCAACAATCAAATTCAACTTTAACACCCCAAATAAATAATACAAATTCTTCTTTCTATTAATCAAACTTGTGCACTACCATACTGCTTATACCACCAGCCAACATCAATTCCTTATCACGATTTGGTTCATATGTGCCCTTTTACTGGCAAAGCAAGAGTTATCAATAACTTAATCAAGTTTTACATACTTGATCTTTGGTTTGTAGTCTTCATACTCAAGGGCAGTCTTGTTCTCATTGTATTTCATTTTCTTTCTTGTTAGTTCACCACTGCTGTCATAAAAATCAACTATCTGCCCATCATTCTGATTCAGAACCATTCGGTCCCACTCAGTCCTTGTGTGCCCAAACAGGAAGTCTTTACTTTTACGGTATTTGGTTCTGTTTGCATTACTTAGTGCTTTTGCTTGAGCTGTGGCTTCGACTTTAACACCAAACGATTGTTTGAGTGCGTCCCCAATTGGACTGTTGGGTAGCATTGCATCTGCTATGCCTGTAGCTAATTTAAGCGAAATCTTCTCTAGTTCTTCGATATATTTCCTCTTAGCTGTTTGTCTCTTTGTCTTAGAGAGCTCAGTAAAATTCTCAACTAAGTCATACGAATCATTTGTATCATATATTTGTCTTGTTGTACTTGGTTTTGTTGTTGGTATTGTTGCAAAGTCGCATAGTTTCGCCTTGCCTGCGTGTAATTTGTTGATATCAAGAAGAACTTTAACCATGTCATTGCTGGAAGCTATTGAGTGTAAGTGGTTGATCAAGATCATCTCTGCCTTAGTTTCCTGTGACTTTACATCTCGTACGTTCTTCCATTCATCACTTTGTCTTCTTAAATATTCAAGGGCTCTTTTCAATTGTATGGGTGTCTTTCCTTCTGATTCTTTAGCCAATCTTTCAGGTTCTTGTAACGTAAGTGAAAACTGCTCATACTCAAGATATTTAGTCGCGGTGTTCGCTCTAGCAGCCTTGAGCTTGTTAATCGTCTCAAGTAACTGCTGTTGTTGTTCGTCTTCCATGATGTTGATTATTCAAGTCAATGGAGATTGAGTCGAACATTTTTTTTTTAGCGACTAGTTTTTTTTCATGCTGGCCCCTCCTTGCCAATTGATAATGAACACATTGTTGTTGTCTATCGATACATCGTGTGATGATAGGTACAGGTACCAAAGGCCACCGCCGACAGGCACCGTATGTGTATGATTCTACATTTTTGTTTATATATATATGTTTGTACTATTAGACTATCCAAAATAGAAGCCCTACACTACCATCCCCCAATCAAGTACCCTTGTCCGTGTCATCCTTCTTCTTTCTCCCACCACCATTACCACTCTCCTCAATGAACAACCTCATCATCTGATGAGTCACTATCCAATACAGATCTCCCCTTATTCTTCTTGGGTGCACGCTGTGCCTTCTTGGTATCAACAACTTCCTCGTCGTCGCTACCAAGGGATGGTTGCTTCTTAGGAGCAGGCATCTTTGTGTCAAATTCATCGTCTGAGGAATCATCCATAGCCCTGGCGTTCATCTGTGATGCCTTCCTTTTTGTAGAGACCATGTTAGGCTTGACAGCAGCAGGCGTGGTAGACTTGGAACATGAAGCATTGATTTCTTCCTCAGATGTCTTCTTGGCGGCAGCAGGCTCCTTCTTGTCGGCAGCTTCACGAATCTGAAGATTGATGAAAAAATCACTATACCCCTCTCTGTTGGCTTCTTTAAACAGAACATCATCAACTTCGATATGCCCCGTTGGGTTTACCTCAGCGGAGGCCACAACAGCAGCGAGCGCAGAAAGATCACTGTTCTCCAGTGGTTTGGACTTCTTGACACGTACAATCTGCTTTTTGGTGACAATAGCAGCAGGCTTGGTCTGTTCAGCGGCAACAGTAGTCTTCTTCTTAGCGGCAGGCTTTGTATCATCATCAACATCTTCTTCTGCGAGATTGACCTTTTTCAAACCTGATGCAGCCTTAACCCATGCTTCAATACCATCCTTTGACTTGTACTCTTTGGCTGTGAAATTGGTAACAGCTCCACTTTCTCGTGACTCTTCAGCATCTGCTACATCACTAATAGCCAATTCGTAACCAAGTGATAAATGAAACCCTGTACCAGTATTCACACAGCATCGGTGAATGAACATGACGAGAGCTTTGTTTCTTGACAATCTTGGTGTAAGTGTCATGACTACATCACTGTGATTCTTTAATGCAATTGAAGTGGCTAATTGTGCAATATCCTTGTGCTGCCATCCGTGTCTCGATCTGTGCAAAGTTACAATTGCCACTTTGTCAGAGGGTTCATCAAATACCTTCTTTACATATGAACGAGCCAATGATATTTGATGAAGGGAGTGTCTCGTTCCATCAATTTCAATTTCTTGACGCGCTGTTTGTCTAACACCTGCCTGTACAATTGGTGTCTCACGATTATAGTAGAGGAGAATATCTTGATTTCCCATATCATTCGACTTTGATTTTTGGGCCTCCTCACAAAAAGCATCAGCCTCAGAAACAATCTTTGATGGGGATGGGTCGTCCTGAATAGAGTCTGTCGTATCATTCCATTTTTTCATACTGATTTCACGATTAGTAATACAAGTCTTCCCCAAAGCATCCGCGTTCTCCCAAAAGTTCAATTCCTCGGTACCCTGACGTGGCACATGTACATAGCCATCTGCTGTTGTACACAACTGGAGAGTCTTCTCTTTAATAATTTTAGCCCCATTGACAATCTCCTTATGCATACCCAGGTGTTGTTGAATATAAAATGGCTTACTCCTCAATCCAATGGCACAATCTTGGCTATTTGGAATATTCTTCTCACTGTTGTAGTCATCCAAATCTTTCCTCCACTCTCCTAAGTATACATCCATATCTTCTTCCTTCTCGACGAATTGTTCACCGAATTTTACAGTTGCACCCAACTCATTTAAATGACGCCTCCTACCAATAGTAATATCTGGTAATCGGCTCAACCGTTGTACATCCGTATATAAAACCCATATCTCTTTGTCCTTACATGCACTGACATATCTTGGAACTACTTTACACACTCTTTCAAAGATGGCATGTTCCTCTGTTCCCTGCTCATTTTCTATTTTACCAGCACTAGCAACCCCACTAATTATCTCAGGCACCATTATAACTCCTCCCATCCATTCATCCAAAGCAAGACAAAACGATGTTAGTTTGTTATTTTGAGCAAGATTTGATATATAAGAATCAGAGCCACCTTTTTTACTTGTACGTCCAGCTCGGATAACAACTGTTTTCCCCGGAAGAGAATTTATTAAATCCAACATTATAGTACGTAAACTACCTGGATGACGTTTTTCTGCTGAGCCATCATCACCGTCATCATATTCCAAAAATATCTCATGAATGTTTTGTAACATAACCCAGGTATTTGGTTCATTATTGAGAATATCAATAATCTTAGCCTTAACTGTTGTATCAAAACCTTTATATTCATCAATTCTTTGCAATATATCTTTATCTACTGACCAGGATGAACGTGTTTGTCCCAAAGGAATACTTCTCTCCTTGGCTGCTTTAGCAGATTCGGCTGCATTCTTCTTATATAACTCAGCGTACATACTCGAGATGCTGGACATTATTATTGAGTTTATGATATTGAAAGATATTGAAGGAATTACTATAAACGATAATAGAGGCAAGGAGTTTAAATAGGCGACACAATACTGATTTAGTGATACGAGTTGGTTGAGATCAAGACGCGGGTAGGACCTTAAAAGGATACCAAATATCTACTCCAAATAATAAGTAGTAAATAGCCGGAATGAACTCTAAACTAGCTAATGTTTAGACGGTGGCAGGGGTTCATATCAAAAAGTGGTATAGTAATTAATTAGACGACGCGCCGATAGCGCTATAACTCCATCTCTTTTCCTCCTCAATAAACAATAACAACGAGTTGCATCAAAACAATAAGTAACTAATGATCAGCCGCCATCTCCATCATTGCAATTTACAAGCATCCACCCTCTAGTTATATTTTGTCAATCTTTACAAATGCACCCCCACCTGTGACATTTTTGATATTATCCTTCTCCTCAGACTTTACACGATCTTCATTACCCTCCATCATACCAGCAATTAAGTTCTTATAACCCTTCTTCTTCTTTGACTTCTTCTTAGGTTTCTTCTCAGTTACTAAGACTTCGGCACTAGGTTTGGTTTCCTCAATCTCCATGGCGTCGGATTTCTTTTCAACAACTGCTGTATCATCAACAGTAGGTTTTTCTTCAACTATATCCATTGGTTTGGTGGCAGTAGTTGTTGTTGGTTGTTCAACCACGGTCTCTAATTTTGGTGTAGGACTGCTAGTAGAAGCAACAGGTTGACAAACTGGAGAGGAAGCTACTGCCGCACCACCTTCCTTATTCTTTGCGTCATTCCAACATTTTGAACAACAGTCACCAGTGGCATTACTTCCCTGTATTATTTATTAATTAGAGAGGATAGGAATAAGTTTTGATGAGTTAGAAAGAATAACCATGTCACATCAAAATATTGTGAATTATTGATTGGACTGCTCGAATGGATTTGGATCCACGGACCGTCGTCTACGTTAATATCTGCCATCATAATACCAATAACCAATCATATAAACAGTCTACGCCATATAACAATTCCACAATACCAAATCGTGACAAAGTTAGAAGAGCCCAACTACCACAACATCGCTAAAAAATAAATAATGCCACCACAATTGAAATATAATGAAACTTACGAAGAAGCCGCATCCCATTCTACATAGTTTTGGTTCTGTGGGTGTAGAGGTTGTTTGATTTTGATCATTCATTGTTACTTAGTTTATTATATTGAGAGGAAATGTATGACGATGTAATAAGTAATAAGAGGTCGAAAGAATTTTTGTAGAACTTTTGTTAGTGAAAATAAATAAGGGCGCCCTCAAAGATACCACCCCATGTCGCTTCTATCCCAAAAAGTGATGTCAAAGACCAAAGAGTTGATTGCTGATAAATGGATGGTTGTGACGATTGCAATAGGGCGGCGGTACTAATGGATGAGATGAAGGCGATATGCAATGGTGCATGTAGATATATAGTTTGCTCTACTGCGGCATTGTAAATATTGTAATACTTCAAACATACTTAAGCACATACTTCAGTACTAACAACAATTGATAGATACTACTAGTGTTTGCTTACGGCTGAACGAATTATACAACAAATCCTCCAACTACATCTATTAATAGGATATCATGTGCACTGATCCAAGTTGCCGACATAGAAATAAGCGTAAGCTAAGACCATTAGTAATATCTCTCATACCAAAAGATAACGATGGTACTACTGCCACCAGTTCTTCTAATACCCTACGCCGACATGAGCAAATCATAGAAATGTTTACAACACATCCATCACTATCAAAGCATTTTGAAGCGCCTACATTCTCTCAAGGAGTGCCATCGCGTGAATTACGAGGTAGATTAAACTTCTTACGACATGCCAATAATGCTGGTTTGATACCTACTATCGAATGGGAACTTATCTGCAAAGGAATCAATGAACAACAGATTGAAGATATCACTGCTAAAGATAATGATACTAAAGAGAATGGAAAGCAACACAAAACTATAGATCCATTTCGTTATCTCGCTTCAGAAACATTAATCCAACCAACTAATACTCAAGATAGTACTGAACAGCAAACAAAACATAACAAGAAGAAGAAGCACTGGTTACAATATGAAACTAAAACACTCGTACCAATCTCACCCAATCGTCGTGGCGCGCCTGAAGATATTGCAATTCCATACTCTATGGAATTGTGGCGAAAGGCAAAGACGCTCAATCGTGATCGAAGTGTATTGGCATGTACATTTGCGCACTTAATGGCGATGAAGATGCTTGTTGGTAAGAAGGAGAATGGTGCTTTGAATGACAGTGACAATGATGACTTGGAGTATGATTTCATATTGGAAGATAATGTTCGAGCATTTCTTGGTATTGATAATGATGATACAAAGTATGGCTGTGAATGTGCAAATCGAATTTGGGATATAATCGAAGCTAGTAATAATGCATCAACAGAGTGTCATCTTCAATACTTTGGTTGGCTAGGGTCATTACCAAATCTGTCATGGGTATACAATAATCACATGAATCGGAGTCAACTCAATAAGACAACATCCCCACACGATGATGAATGTATAATCTTTCCATTTCCCACTAATGATGACTTCTTGTTGGATTCGATTGATGCTACTTCAAAAGTCAATAGTCATGATGACAAAATAAAGAAAGGCTCTGATGATGAAAGCGGCCAATCATCGTCTATGCCTCAATTTAGTACTCCCGGAGGTACTGCAGTATTTGGCACTTTCGCTTATACAATATCACCTAGCTGCTATCATACACTTATCAATACCTTACAGAATGATGTTGGTCAACTAATGTGGAAGGGAAAGAGAATGAGAGCATATCAAGCTAAGCCAATTGATAAGATACTTCCTCGTCATGTCAAGACTGAGTTTAGTCCATTTAATATACATATACCAAAGAAGGTGGCGTTTGTTCGAGCTCCTATGCTTGGTAGTTTATTACATCCACAGTGGGAAGAAGGATTTTGTAGTAGTACTGAGTTACAATATCAATTATCATGCGGTAATCAAGACGGAAATGAAAACACTGAAGAAGATTCTAGTATTTGGGATCATGTATGGTTGACTGAAGAGGAACTAGAGGTTGTATCACATCGAAAGAAGACCGGTAGATGGATACAAAAAGGTGGTGTCATAAAAGCAGAAAGGGCTCGGAACTCAAAGTCTCTCGAAGTATCGAGAGTCCTTCCACTGACAATTATGATGATATCATTTCTTTCTCTTGCACTATCTGATGCATTTGTATTCAATTTACAACCTATTCGCTATGGGCACAATGCACGATACAAATCAAGGAGCATGTCTTCACGAGCCCAGCTTGAGAGTGAGGATGCAACTTTAAATATAGAGCGTAAGAGAGCAAAGTTGGGAAAGGTACCAATCATATCTCGAACCATCCCACTCGAAGTCAAAGTACTAGACGAAGAAGATATCAAGAAGTTGAATGTGACAGTATGGGAAATGGACAAACCATCGGATCTGATACAAGAGTGGTGGTCGATTGATGACTCGGAACGCAAGTCAAGAGTTGGAGATCCCTTTGGTGTGGTAATGTGGCCAGGAAGTATCGTCGCCTCGATTGAACTTATGAAAAAGCATTACTCAGCTCAAGTTTCACCTCTTGAGAATGCAACTGTATTAGTATTGGGTGCAGGAACAGGGGTTGAAGCTCAAACAGCCGCACTACTTGGAACGAGCAAAGTTGTGGCAACAGATATTAGTCCACTCACTCTCAAACTACTTGAGCATGGAGCTGAGGTAGAGACCCGTATAGATAATTTTGAAGCAAGATACTTTGATCTATTCTCAGACGATGTACTGCCTGAATGTGACATCCTAATAGCAGCAGATGTCCTTTATAATCCCGAGCTGGCTTCACAAGTTGGACGTCGACTACATGAAGCTATTGTGAGGTCATTTGAAGAAGGTTTGCCCCCTACCAAGATAATTTGCACGGATTCACAGCAATTCCACCAAACAAACTTCTTGAACGAAGTAGAAGAGCTGCAGGAACTAAACAACATGTTTATAGAGAACGACTGGGAACATCTCAAGTGGGAAACACACAAACTAAACAATGTCTGTACATCGGGAGTATTGGTAGACGATGATCAAGTCTATGATGTCAATGTTCGTATGATATGTTGGGGATGGTAAAAGATACCTACAAGCAGATTTAAGATTTCCTTTTTACTTTATGACATATATTCTCATATGTACAGAACCCCAAAAACAACATTCAGATATAACTAAATAGTTTCTATCTTTGTACAAGCTTCCATATCTCCTGAATCTACTGCTTGGAACCACAATACATTCTGAGGTGGTACTTTTTCAAAGAACCCCATCAAGAAGCTAGCTGTGCCTTGGGTAATAGTTGGTGCGGGCGCTGCCGCCACGAGCTCAGGAGAGTTGGTGAATGTGTAGTTCAGTGGATCATCAGCAAAATCAAGTGCACCTAATACATGTTGTGCAAAAAGAATCGCAACACCTTGCCTCATATCTTGTTTTTGCTCAAGCATAAAAGGTAACGTCAAGTTATCCCACCCTAATATCCGGCTTATACTGCACACAAATTGCTCAAGGTAATATGCAGTTGGTATAAGATTAACAGCATAAAGCTGAATCTCATTCTCAAGATGATCGAGAGTATCATTTGTTCGCACTGCAACATTGTATTGTTCCATTCCTCGACTTCTTTGTTTTTGCTCTGGTGTATGGTATTTATCAACTGCACCACTGAAATCCCGACCACAGACACGTCGAAAGCTGGTTGATATCTCCTCTGGATCAATTGGATGCATCTTGCGTCCCCTAACTTTTCCACCTTGTGAAAAAAGACTACCAGAAGGCACTCGTTTACCCTGAAACTTGTTCTTCGCTTCCTCTGACATCTCTTTCGACTCAGCAAGCCCCATACCCCAGCTTCTCCAAAATTGTTTGACAAGTTCTCCCTTCTGTGGCAGTGTTCCTAGCCATAGAGCCTTGCATTCCTTGAAGCCGTTGTACAGTGTTTTCAGAAAAGGTATGTCATCTTCATCAATGATTCCATTAATGATTAGCCCATGATATAAGTACATGACAATACGAAGCTGTCCTTGGCAATCAATCATGCAGCATCCTCCTTCAATATTACCAAGGAAACTTAAGATGGAAAAGTTAGTACCACCACAGAGGACATTCCAGATTGCCAGATCATCGTAAACTTCAAGACCGAAGTTTTGAAGGAAGGATACGAGTGTGAGGTTGTCCTTCCAAGCTGGAGAGTTCTTCATATTCGACGATTTCTCATTAAGCAAAAGCTTTGTACTGTTTACAGCTTGTTGGAAGTAGTTGTCAAATACAAGCTTACTGATGTCAATGATTCGAGGTAGCGCAGCATCTACCTCAAGAAAACTTGTCAATACAGCATGAACACCGAAGGCAAAACTCCACGAAACAGTCTTTCTGGGATTATTGACATATGATTTCAGCTGAACAAAGAATGGGCAAAGCTCATCTTCACGTGGTAACACAACCTTGCTCATGATACCATGACGGCACATATTAGCCCAATTAGGCAGCAGAGTAGTCATCAACATCTCGTCCATATCACGAAGCTTGTTTGTCCTACTTCCAGGAGTCCAGTGTTTCCCAAACATGCCTTTATTCTTCGGATTGGGTTGGATCAGTTTATCAGGTGAACAGCTGTCAATCACTCCACCAAATAATTGCAACATGCGAACTGTATGATGAATTGCTCTATCCCCAGACATGTAATTCATATGAGCTAGCCATGAGTGAGATGGATGAGGTTTCCCTGCTTGTTGTTCTCCAATCTTTCGTAGTCTCTCCACACCCTTGTCTGCTTTATTGGGAAGTTCAAGATTTGTAGCTAATAGAACTTGTTGAAACAGCTGCTCAAGTTCCATTTTCCCTAAAGCGTCAACTTCATATTGAGCAACAAATTCATTCACAATTGAGCCCTCTCGGTTCCATGAATCTGATGTGTTATGAAATCGGCACTGTATACAATCACCCAAAAAGGCAATTATATCACAACGATCACAACTCTTAGAGCTACACCGTTTAACGATTGAGTCAATCTCTACTGTAAGCTCAGGTAGGGCAAGTGTAGCCAACAGACGACATGGTGTATCAAGGTGGCTGTGTTGAGCCTGCAACTCAAACTCAAGCTGCTGAACAGATTGTAGAGCATAGTTGAATGCGATTGAGCTATCCAATAAATTCTCCATCATAGCAGTATCAGAAATGCCCTGTCTACTGTTGCTACTGACATTTCGAACAAGGACCCGATACTGGGCTATCACAAATGTCATGAGTTCATCCAAAGTAAGAAGAAAGAAGATGGCATCGTTGCGGTCATCAGATTTTAGGAGATCCTCAAAAGTTAAAGACTCCGTATCCATTGGCTCTGGTCGTGGTACTGACATAGGGAAGATATCCTCGTTCTCATCTTCCTCCTCATTCTCCTTATCCCCTTCTCCATTGAAAATAGAGAAACGATTTGTATTTGTTTGATCCTCCTCTTCCTCCTCCTCGTTGATCGTCGTAACATCACCTGTAGGGAGTGTTCTCATCACAGTCCAACAATAGACAAGTAAGCACAAAAAGTGTTGGTGATTCTTATCTCCTCCACCAAACACTGATTCTGCCACACGATGTCTCATGCGTATACATCGTTTCAAATCAATTAATATCATCGGATCAATAATATGATTATTATTTGCCATCCAATCCACCGCCGGTAGAAGGAAATTAACCGATTTCATGCCGCCAATATCTGCTGGAACATTTTCACGCATATAGGTAACAAATCGTTGTGTTGATAACTTGTATTTAGTATACAGTGTATGGTAGTTTTGTTTGTTTGCATTATTTTTTGATGTTGCAATTTGAGGTAACGTTCCCTTTATTAATGATAAGGGATTAGATACTGCTGATGTTGTTTTATGCTTTGACGATGTTCCCTTCTTATTACCACCTTTCTTTTTACCGCTTGCCCTTGCAGCTGCTCTAGCTTTCTTCCCCATTGTTAAGTTGTTGATGTTATATTGAACTGCCACAAAACTCTAACTGATGGTCGATATATAGTTGTTTCAACAACAACAACAACAACAACAACAACAACAACAACTCAATCAACAACACCTAAGCTTAAAGCTTGAAATCTAATCGGGAGTCTTTGAAACAAAGGGAGGAATCGAAGCAAGTTTCGAAGTTGCTCTTGCATTAATTGCAAGCATAGTAAAATCATAGCCAGCGCTCTTATCCTCTGCAACACGCTGCCAATCACAGTTATGCTGACCAATCCCATCAAAATGGTTGTATGTTTGCAATTGCTCATAAAACAGAAGTTGTTTCATTGCAAACACCAAATATTATCATATCAACCACCGATAGATATAACATCAACATAATAATATTATCATATCCCCTCTACCATAATATACTATACGCACCAACGTTTATCACAACACTAATATATCATGAATCTATCCAAGGTATTTGTAATCTCTCAGCTATATACAGTGGTATCAGCTGCATCCATCCGTGGCAGTACAAACAACAATAGAGCACTGGGCATCTTTGATGGTGATAATACTCGTATCATCGGTGGGGAGGAAGCAGTAGAAGATCGATATTCCTACACTGTATCACTTGCAGATGACTATGGACACTTCTGTGGTGGGGCATTAATTGCTCCCGATGTAGTACTGAGTGCTGCTCATTGTGCTGGTGGCAAGTACAATGTTGTTGTAGGACGACATGATGTTCGTGATGAAAATGAAGGAGAAGAGATTGAAGTAGAGACTGAGCTGGTACATGATGAATACGATGATAATACTACCGATAACGATTTCATGTTGCTATTTTTGAAGACTCCTACTACTGAGGAGGTAAACTACGCTGTTGTAACTAACAGTGTTATTTCCTCGGGAGTCGACGTATCAGTCATTGGATGGGGAGACATAGATCCTGATCAAGAGGAGTCGGAGCTTGCCGATAAACTCCAACATGTTGAGGTTACTACTATTTCCAACGAGGCTTGTGATGCTAGTGAAAGTACAGAGTCGGGATGGGAGGACAGTTATAAAGATCAGATCTCTGAGAACATGCTTTGTGCCGAACATCAAGAGATGAAGGACGCTTGTCAGGGCGACAGCGGAGGTCCTTTAGTGATTAGGAATGAAGGAGGATCGGATGAACTCGTGGGAGTTGTGAGTTGGGGTATTGGATGTGCGCATGACGACTACCCTGGAGTATACTCAAGGATAAGTGCTCAATACGAATGGATTGTAAAGCATACATGTGAAAACAGTGCTAGTCCTCCTTCCAACTTTGACTGCTCAAGTTACTCCACATATAGTGGTGGAAATGTTGAGAGTGTTGTTTTTGACGAGTCAGGATATACAACGATTGTTGACGAAACATTTGCTGGAGGGTTCGGGTTATTTGGCCAGAATGGGAATGATGCCAAGTATTACCCAACCTTTGAAGATAGAGTTGGTATTGTTAGAATTCAAGATGGAAATGGTGGTGCCTCGGAGTTAACATCGAACACAATCCCACTTACAGCGGGATACTCCAAGATCAAGGTATCATTTAGCTACCTTGCCAAGTCAATGGAAGATAGTTCCGATCACTTGTGTCTCGATTACAATCTCGATAGTGGAAAGATTGTAGGAGAGCGATGTTGGAGAAGCGGTGATGCAATCGAGAATAACGTATGGAACGACAACGAGAGTGTAGAGTTTGAGACCTCGGGAGCTCAATCATTATGGTTACGTTTTAGAGTAGCTGGCAACGACAGCGAAGACGATATACTCCTAGACTCTGTCAAGGTATCAGGGCTATAGATTATGGTCATAGATTAGACATGTAATGCTAGTATATGTAAACTTTTGTTTTGAAAAGACTCACACTTGACTTGACTTGTACCATACTTGAATAGAAGTCTACAACTGTAGTGATTCGAACTAGCATTTCCTTCAAACTTTAGGAGAGTATCAGTTATGGTCATAGATTAGATATATAATGCTAATGTAAACTTTTGTTTGATAAAGACTTGTACCAAACTTGCTTGCAGTCCACTGTTGATATCTAAGCTGTAGTGATTTGATCTAACCTACATCTTGCTAGACCTCTACTGTGTTGGACTTGATCCTTCTAATCTAAAGTTTCCCTATCAAGGCGCAACGAAGGTAGGTTCTTGATAGAGAATATTAAGTAAGTGTTAACCTGAACAAATTAAAAATTGAGAAATTGAGTATTGAGATGGTTGAAGACGAAAGGTCACATACCTATGAGCGCGACGGCTTAGACAATAGATACAATCTAGTATTGCTTAGGAATGGTGGTATAGTATCTGCTTAGAGTTTTTCAATCGGTTGTAAGTAGACCTAATCATATCACAACATTTTTAGTTAGGATGGTGTACCTATGAATTTAGAACAATATGAATTATAAACAACCATATACCAAGGAGGAGATACGGCTCTAGACTTCTTCTTCTACTTCTTCTGCTGTCTCATACCTCCAAGTATATGACTGGCATCCTCGACCTCTCCATCGATTGAATTTGACACCCGCTCGTAAAGTGCAAGGTAACAATTCTTCTTCATATCATTATCTTCTTTGCCAACAACATAATCAACACTCTTTTCCCTACCTACTTTGTCGTCAAACTCGAACCACTGTTCACGAGTACCACCAAGACCTTCGTCATCATCAATCATCCTCTTGGAGTATGTAACATAATGTCCACTTGTCGATGTTGTTCCAGTATGATGTAAAACACCACGCAACTTGTATCTTGATGATAAGCTTGATTCAGATCCGACAAGATGTGGTTGAATATTAATTGACTCCTCCATTGTAACTTTTGACTCAATCTTACGTTGCCTGCGAACAATCCTGGGTTGAAAATTCTGATCAACTTGGTTAAATAAAACAGCCTCCTGCTGTGTCATACCATTATCCGAACGTTCCTCGACCACTTCAAATCTAATCAAGGGTAGAAGCAATAATGGTGGACTTTGTTGGAAAAGAATATTCATACGTGAGATGAAGACATCAAGGCCGAGCCGGCAGGCAGTTTTCACTGGGACCGTGGAAGATGAATGTGTAGACCTCTTCCTTCTAAAGTAAATGGATGGTTTGTATGGTATTAATGGGTTATTGAGTCTTCCTTCCTTCTCCTATAATAGGCGGTAGTAGTTGTATCGCCATAAAAGCAAAGGCGGCGCTCTCTCTCGTTGCAACCACTCATAGAAAATATGACTGAGAAGACTATCATATAATATAGTATGATTATCTTCAATGTTCATATTGGATGTGGTCGGATATAATAAGAAGTTTATACTATTGACTGTTTAGTACGTTTAGTACGATACGATAGAAAATTACAAGAAGTAGAAGAAGCGCAAAAACATAACTTTTAATACACAAAGTTATAACTACAATATTACCAACCACATACCTATCACTCATCAACATCACTCCCATC
>Ga0214480_100026_pt1 | contig 49877 bp, 34 predicted proteins | sample M1_20Mar14CPVII9_3_FD_165042 | JGI IMG/M metagenome (GOLD analysis project Ga0214480, IMG submission 165042) | Marine eukaryotic communities from Monterey Bay, California, United States - M1_20Mar14CPVII9sort6BwellE17 | ecosystem: Environmental > Aquatic > Marine > Unclassified | place: USA... | reverse complement strand
TGGTGATGATTAGGATGAAGAGTAATGGCCACAAAGCCCTCGCTACGCTCGGGTGGCTTTCTCACTACTGGCCGTGCACTAGCACAGCCTCGCAGAGCCTCAACGGAGTGTTTGCTAACCTTATCTACAGCCCTCTTGTAGAGCCTGTATACAGTACATGATGAAAGGGAAGGTCCACCCGAAGCTATCTGAGTTTAGTGCAGCCCTCGAAGTCATTTTTGATGTGACACTTTGAGCCGCCCTAACCTCTTCAATCACTCATCTACCTACCATACCGTACTATGTACTCATCATAATATTGCTAGCGGCTCCCCAGCCTCATATCACATCACAACAATCATATACAATAGGAGATATAAAATCATGACACCAATAAACGAAATGACAACATCCGATATTAAATTAGAATTAATGAAATTAAATGATTCATCATTTGTTTTTAATCAACGTGATGAATTAGTTTGTGCATTAAAGGCTGCTCGCAATTTGGAATCGAATAAGATGTTAGCTGGTTTGAATGATACATCTACGACAACTGCGGTATCAAACACGGCGGTGGATGTTGATGATTATACCAACGATGATGATGGAGTGGAGATGCAACCTTCAACAACTGGGACAACAATTATCAAACAGGGAGCACTTGATATATCCGAGAGTAGTGATAGAGTGGTACCTGATATGGCAAGTGTGAGTTCTAGTGGTGAGTCTACAACACGATCGTCATCAATGCATAGTAGCAGTGTGTCGCCCAAACCATCATATGTTCGAAGGGGGAGTCGAGATAAAGATACAAGTAATAAGAAGCCACCTACATTCCCCACCGATGATGCATCTGCTGACAAGAGTAATCAGAAATCACCGTCATCCAAGAAGAAAGATATCTCCACCACTGAAGACGACGAGGATGATCAATCATCAAGTAACATCTCACGTCGTCTAGTTGAATACTTTGTAATGGTATCCTCAATCCCAATAACAAACAACAACACTGATACAAAGACTACAAAGTCTACCCGTCGTCGGCCACCAAATCCAGATACAGATAATATGAATTCACGTACAAAGTCAAGATTTGACGCTCGTCGTGTTCACTTACAGCAGCAACAGGTAGAAGATACCACTACTACTAACAATGAAGATACAAGTATACTACTTGAACCACAGATAACAGCAAGATACCCTCCCACTGACTATCCTAATCAACCATTAAACTTACGATTGCCACAATTCTGTCATCCAGAGGGTACAGAGCTGATACATCCGACTACTCAATATAAAATGCCACGTGTGCATCATTTTGTGTTGACAGATTCTTTGGGGGGTAAACTGTATGGAACTGCCTTGACTGTTTATGAAGAGTTTCATCATGATACTGACAAGGGAGGGGAGAAGAAGAAGAGTGCAGTATACTACGCACCACGAGTACTAACTTTATTATCAACCTATCCATATCTTACCGCCTTTCGGACATATCTAACACAGCTTTATAGATTGGCAACAACAACCAATTGTATGACAATACCGATTGAACGGTATGTACAGAATATATGTATGGAGGTGCCTGCACCGCCACCTGGTGTATTTGAAGTCGAGCTGTGTATCCATCCAAGCTTGGGTAGTTCAAGTATGATAAATTTCTGGAGTCCACCGGCAGATCAGCCAATTGCATATGTTAGTTTACCCTATCAGGTATTATTCGAGTGTTTAGATATTGGTAATATATTATTCGCTTGGTATACATTAGCATGTGAACGGAAGGTATTGTTAGTATCCAGTCAATTGAGCTTGTTAACAGTCTGTTCAGAGATATTATGTTCATTATTATTCCCAATGAAGTGGAGTCATCTATATATTCCGGTATTGCCCCGATCATTGACACCAATGTTGGATGCTCCCATGCCATATCTTTGTGGTATAAGTCGTGAAAACTTTGGTTATGCAGTAGAGGATATAAGTGATGAAACTGTTGTGGTTGATTTGGATAGAAATGTTATTACACTAGGAAGTGATACACAAGAGTTACCACCACTTCCACATAACAGGCGTAAGAAGTTGGAAGCTACATTGAAAGAAAATGTAGGAGATGTCTTCTGGCAGGCCAGGAACTTGAGTAAGGCTGAGGTACTCAAGGTTCGAGCTAGTGGCAACGATGAAGCATTAAGCAGTTTACTTGATGATGCAGGTCAGGTATGGGAAGAGAAAGTACAAGCTCGAGATGATGCATTCAACTTGGCATATGCTCCCGACTCGGTTAGTATGCAAATCGATGAAGGAGCTAATGATGATATTGCCAATGGGACTATACCTAAGCAATCAAAGTGGGACAAAGTTCAGGAAGCATTCTTGAGATTCTATGTCTCGGTGCTTCAGGACTATCGCAAATTTCTGCCTGAAGATAATGGCAGTATGGAAGAACGATCAACATGGCGTGGCAAGGATGGGTTGAGTACATTGAGATTCAAGAAGGAAGAGTTTGTTGCAGCTGCTCCCTCTGAGTTCCAACCCTTTCTCGAAGAGCTTTCCATCTCGCAACAGTTTGATGACTTTGTAACGAGAAAGATGCATAATGCCGGGGATGCACCTGATATCAAGTTCTTTGATCAGAGTATCGATGCAAAGAAGAATCGAAGCAAGTTGAAGTTGAAGAAGAAGGAAACACCATTCCTTCATTCAGCCTGTGCCCATCGTGAGTTGAAGAGAATCAAGGCAGTCGAACCAAGTTGTGAAGATTTACCCCCGAAAGAAGACGGCGAGAGTGCCTATGCGTATAATATGTGGCCACTTAGCTTTGATGATAAGCATTTTGGTACCCCACGGCCTATCCCGAGTATCATTTCAGCCGAGTTTGATCGAAGATCAGCACTCAGGTCAATGCTCCGGTCTCAGTATGGGGTAGTCGGTGATACAAGAGGATTAGGCGGCTTTAATAGATCACCTGAAGTAACTTCGTTCGTGCTCTTCTTCACTACCTTCACAAGTATTATTGGTAGGGAGTTATCATCTGTCGAAAAAAAGCATGGTGCAGATGCAGTAGATAGACAAATGAAGAAGCAAGGATCGGCAAGGCAGTCCTTAACAGATCATGATGATGACACTGAGGTTGCTCGAACTATTGCGAAGGCTCAAATCGACTTGGGATTTCATGTGTTGTCTTTAATGAGGGAAAGAAAGCTAACTCCCGAACCAATTGCCTACAAACTTCTCATCCAGGCTTGTGGTCGATGTGGTATTACCCATCGAGCTGCTAGCATTATGAACATGCTTGCTCGTGACGGTTTGGCAACAAACTCTGAGATATATACAAACCTCATCTCAGCATTCTCAAATGATGAAAGTCAGCCGTCTTCCTTGGCATTATATCAGATTCGAGATGATAACATGAGTGGTTTGTCAATATCTGATCGAGACGGTGACGGATCTTCGACATCAGGCTTGCTCCGTTCAAGCACTTCATCTGAACACGGCGAATCAAGTCGTCGTTTACTTGATAAGAGTAATAGATCAAGCACACCAAGTGAACATTCATTGGATCTTATCTCAGAGTACTCACCTTCTGAGGTATCAGCTTCTGGAACAAAGAAGAAGTCTAGGTTCTCAATGAAGAAACCTTCTGGTATCAAGGGCAAGCATAGAGTCAAATCGCCAGGGAAGATGACAAAGAAGATGAATCGTCGAGTAACAGCAGCTATATCCAAACAGATTGATCTGGGTGAAAGCCTACTCGATACTCTTTATCCAGGTATCAGTATTGATACCGACAATATATGCCCAAAGTGTGCAAAAACATTAAAAGAAGATGACATCTACTCTGGATGGAAACCTTGTGCTTCAAATGAGTATGAAATGAAGTGTAGCTGCTCTCACAAGTTTGTGCCCAAGTTCTTAATATCATCTACTTCTCCTGACTTTGAAGGAAGCCAGGGCAAGGGTACTCCTTTGTATTGTGATCATCTCTCACCGTGGGTCGTTCTTCGAGAGATTCGAAGTGTTCTGCATGCCACCGGGGGTATTGATAGTATTCTAGATGAAAAGTTCAGAAGCGGAGCAAACATTAGTAGTACGCTATGGTGGAATATGATTGTATTATTTAGACGATACAAGCTGCCCTTTATCTATCTCTTACAAGGGAGCTTCCACAATAATTTGATTTTGCCGCCGCCTGAAGAAGAGTCTGGTGTCTAGATGTAATTAGATGTGTTTTTATAGGAAGTGTTGATATGCAGTATAGTAAACTAAATGTTTAATAAAGGTTTTCCCTTAACACCTCTCGAAGACCTTGTATAGACTATTTAGGTTTGCAAGCTTTACCACCGCACCACTATTACCACCAAATCGTTTCGGCGGGACAAGTAAGTAACTGATTGCAGGGAATAGTGTATGCTTGATGTACTGCTTTGCCTCGTCGTCGATGAACTCAGTGTTTGTTTTATTTGTTTCATTATCTTCGCCATCATCTTCGTTGGTTTCCATTGCAATTGATGTAGCATAAGGTAGTTCCGAGTAGAAGGATGCAAGCTCAGTGCATACTCCTTTAAAGCATGGCTCTTCATCTGACCAATCAACTTCAGTCGCTAATCGTAGTAAGAAGAGAGGAAGACCATGTGGTTGAGGAGAATGACCGTCCAACAAAATTGGCAATCCTGTGACTCTGAGAGATGTTACTTTCTGTTTCTCTTTATTATAAACTTGTACTTTCTCAAGCTTAATTGAGAAGTATTCTTCAAGCATGGGTGCCTTCTCTAAGAGACAAGCAGTTGCCTGCCTTGCCAAGTTGAGATTCGTTTTGTTCACTGTAGTCTTGGTATTGACATTTATACTAGCTGAGGAAGTTGATGAAGAATTTAAGTCCTCCTCGAATTGAAGCGTTTGACTAATGGCTGCCATAACGTCAACACCGCCAACACCTAGCTTGGCCATGGGCATACCATTGAATTTCAGTAGACAAATCTGATAGAACATTTCACGTGCCAACTCTCGATGATTAATCATAAGTAAGTCAATACCACATTGAATCAAACTTCTACTACGAGATACTGCACCAACATAAGTAGACCCCCTTAGTGTTTCATTCAAGCTCTGATGGTTAAGGTTGGTCACTTCATTACGAAGTTTGATGATAGATTCGTACTCACAGTGTATTGGTGTGATCTTCTTCTGACGAGGTACTGTGACATTAGGAGTATTACGAACAACAATACCATTGTTTGGAGCTGGTGGTAAAGACTCTGATCGCTCCACTTGACAACGACATATGGCAGACGCAAAAGCTCCTGGCAAGCTCATATCGACCTGCTGCTGACCTGGATTATTGGCAAGTGGGCAACCAGGTTTGTGTTTAATCACGGTTGTGGAGGAGGAAGTAGAAGCAGCAGCTTTTGATTGTTTCGCTTCCTTTTCTACTAGAAACGGTTCAAGAGCCCCCACTGGCAAAGATCTATTGGTTCGAACAAGACGACTTGGGTCATAAGGACGTTTCGAGGAAGTAGACTTGACATCTGTTGCTGATGAACGCTTCTTTGATGAGTTTTTGGTTTCTTTTGCAATATCGGTAGATTCATCTTGTTCCATATTGGCGCTGTTCTCCTTCTCAGGTTGTTTAGTTGACTCTGATGTATTATCATCGCCTTCAGTATCAGCTTTCTTTAGTTGTTGCTGCTGATGACTCTTCATCATTAATGCTTCGCTTCTACTACTTTTATCATCCTTGTCTTCTTTTGGCAGCAATCTTCCTGCATTTGCGACATTAAATGTTCTACTACTTGTTGCGCCACCAATCACACTTCTTACAACTTTTGATAAAGCATCACATAATCTATCCTCATGTAAGAAAGCCACCTCTCGTTTAGTTGGATGGACATTCACATCGACATGAGGGCCTGGTAATTCAAGGGAAAGGTAGATGAATGGTTTACCGCCCTTTGGTAGACTATCTGCATAAACATTCTCAACTGCACGACGTATTGACGAAGACTCGACTAATCGATCATTTATGAAGAGGAGGAATGCCGATGAAGATTTGGGTGCCGAATAGGATCCATTGGTTATTAGACCTGTTGCCTTGTAGGCGAATGCAAACTTTGATGTTGTTTTATTGGTTGATGATTTGTCGTCAGGTTCTGTACTGTTTTCATTTGATTTCGCTTGGTCGTCACATGCACCCATCATCATTTCTTCCAATAGAGACTGTGTTTTCTTTGTTTCTGAACTCTCAGATTCTTCCTGTTTAGCTTCATTTGAATCGTCAGTTGTCGCATTTTCATCTAATGAAGCACCATCTTGCTTCTGTACCATAGCTTTTAATGCTGCTAAACCCACAGCCTCAACATCACCCTCATTGGTAGTTAATGGTAATAGCTCCCGTGTAACCGCAGCTCCGTAGATATGACCAATAACATCCTTTGTTGCTGCTAATTGCTCATCAGCTGTAGATTGCCCTTGCTGTGTGGAATTAACAACAGCAGTACTCATATTAGACAATCTATTCCGTTTCCTACGCTCTTGTATTCGTTTAACAGAGTTCAAACTCTGTGTATTTAAGTCGGTATGATTTCCAGCACCTCCAAATCCACTCTTCTTCTTACCACCACCCCCACCATTACTGCCATTACTTCCACGACATAGAAATCCGACACCACGCTTAGCCTCATGCACCGCATACCGCTGTACAACATTTAATATTCTATCATATTCATCACGCTCACTCCTCCGTCCACCGGAATCTAATGCTCTTTTGCGTGATGGTATATTATAGAATAAATCTTGTACAGTAATAACTGTACCCTCACGTCCCGCTGATGGTTTAGGTTTTGAATTAGGATTTGTTTGAGTATTTGGTGCACCATCTTTATATTGCATTTTATATGCACAATTATTGTGTTGTGGTTCATCCTCATCAGAACTATCTTGTTGATCTTCACCAACTTTGCCACGAGGTCTAACTCTACTAACAATACCAACCCGAGCAACCATACTAGCACTTGCCAATGCCTCACCTCTAAAACCAAATGTTCGTATACTTTTTAAATCATCCACATTAACTAATTTGGATGTAGCAAATCTTGTACATGCCAGTGGTAAATTACGTGGTGATATACCGTGTCCATTATCTGTTATAATTATTGAATCTAATCCACCACGTTGAGTTTGTACGTCAATTTGTGTACTGTTTATTAATTGCAGTGGTTTAATAAGTGGGAAGGTGCATAGGATTTGGTGTATGAGTGAATTGTGAGCAGAAATTAAAGATTACCACAAATGAGCCAAACAATACACTCACCCATCTGCATCTAAACTATTTTCAATTAATTCTAAAAAACATGCATGTATGTATTGAGTAGGGCGGCATTAGATGGTTATTAATACAATTCAGTAACACCAAAACATGCACCGACAAAATTATTTTTAATACATAATATACTCACCTTTAACAACACTAACGGGACGTTGTACCACCTCACCGGCAGCAATACGATCTACTACCTCCTTGGGGAGTGGGCGTATCTTCTTTGGCTTGCGTTGATCCATCCTATCCTCTCAACACTACAACTAACCACAGATAGAAACTAACATGGGACATGGACATGGAGCACTCCTCTGTGAATAAATCTATTTAGCGATTGAACGATAAGAGCTTGCATTTGCGTTATTTGATAATTTGGTTACGATGCCGAGTAGACAACCATTGCTTTAATATAGCGGTAGCATTGTATACACACTGCAGGGGATTGAGATATTGAGCCGCTGGCTATAGCTTTTGTTTGCATCCATAACTCAACATCACAATAATATCAATTACTAAAACATAAAACAATATAATATCAAAATCAAATGAGTGAGATTTCACCAACATTAACAGATATGCAAAGCAATATGGAGTATATTATATCCTCGGTTGATAAACATGAATTATCATTGCGAAAGAAACATCAATCTACTGTTGCAAAGATTGATTCAGAGCGTAGTACACAAGAGAAGCTGATCCTACGACGCGATTTCTATGAAAAGCTACAGTCAAATATGGAAGCAGGAAAGGAAGAGGCCAAGTCTAAACTGGATGAAGCAGAGAAGGCAATGTCAATTGTACAACAGAAAGAAAATGATGCTGAAATAGAATTAGAATCATCTAAAGCTACACTGAATGAAGTGATTGAGCAAAACAAACGTGATGTACTACCCGAATTGGATAGGTTAGAAAGTTTATTGCGAGCATCCAGAGATGAGGTTGCAATATCAGCACGAGCATACGCACAGGATGAACAGCGATTACACGATTTGCATGCTATGAAGAGGACAATAGTCTCGGAGAGTAATGAGTTGAAGACGTCTATTGAAGAACAAGAGAAGATTCTATCGGACATACAAGCAATGCCTAATGTACATGCACAAGAATTGGCAAAGGTACAGCAAGATGCAAGTACAATCCAACATGAAATTGATGTTGCAACAGATACAATGAAACAAGTTCAATCTCAAACTGTCGTGCTACAGAAACACAAGGCAGAGTTGGATGAGCAAAAGACTGTCGAGTCAAAGAAGTTACACCATCAACAAGAGAAGTTAAATGATAAACGTTCATGTGTGGATGGATATACTAGTCAAATTGCTGACGAAAAGGTACGTCAGCATGCATTAGCAACAGAAAGGGTGGAGACAGAGCTAAATATGAAGAAGACAGAGGATGAAATCAAACATAACAAAGCTTTCCTGATTGCCGGTGAGTATCATTTTAGTATTTAGTACTTGTAGTGTTATATAGCCTATGAAGTCTAACAAGTGATTTCGATTGGTTTTTACATCATCTTCTTATTACCATCAACACAGAGAACCGACAATTGAATGTGGCAAAGAATAACCTAGTAAAGAAGCAACAGGCAACTGTGAAAGTCAAATCATCTATACCCTTGATGAAATCAAAACTAAAAGAGTTGCAAAACACCAAATCAATGATTGAGTCAGAGAAGCACAAGCATGACCAAGTATTAAACTCTATGAAAGACAAAGTAGATGATATCCTTCAAAATTTGGAAGATGAGGAGTACGAGTCTAATGATACACTTGAACAACTCGACGAGTCTGCCAAGGCTGTTGCCCAGAAGGAGTGCGAGATTGAACAAGCACGAGTTGAGGAGAAGAAACTCATGACATTACTATCATTGACGAAGGAGAAGCGTGCCTTTACACGTCGTAGGATTGAAAGCATAGAGCAACTAAAGAGTGATGTTGACATGGAGATTCACATCTCAGAAATGCAGAAGCTTGACTTGTCCAAGAAGATTCGAGATACTGATAAGAAGACAAAAGATTTCAAACAACTCGCCGATATGATTAACGAAGAAAAGATTGAATATACCAAATTGATTGGTGAGACGAAGAAGGCATTAGATCAAATGAAAGTGAAACACGAGTCTCTACAGCAAGAACTTGTGGAGCGTAATGAGGAGAGGAATGAGAAGATGAAGACTCTTCATAAAGAATCCAATGCTCGTGTTGGAGCCCAACAAAAGCGAGCAACTAAACGAAGTGACAAGAGTAAAAGCTGGTCAATCTATCAAAGGGCACTGGAAGATGTCGAGAGACAAGAGGCACAGATTGATAAGCTGAAGGCTTCTCTTAGTAGTTCCAAACGAGAGGTAGAAAGAGCACGCTCCCATGCTGAGCAGCTACTTGCTGTGAAAGATTCAATGGCCGAACAACTAGAAGGTAAAAAGTCATCACTAATGGAAATGGCGGAGTGCTCCTTGACATATAATGCAACGCTAAAGAAGGCGGAGCTCGACAATCAACAGAAAGAAGAAGAGATACACATGGTTGAGCTAAAGGTGGGTATGGAGATTGTGTGCACTGTCACTATGCCGAAGTCGTCTAATGCAACTCTCATCTCTATTCTTACAACTCTCATCTCTTAGAATAAAGACACACAGCGCAGTATTGAGTTGTTAAAGAAGGAAAGTCTTGAAATCCCCGCAGATATTGAAGATAAGATTGACTCTACCAAGACGTCACTAGAGAAGCAGATCCTAGAAACACAACGGCTGTGTCAAGAGCTGGAAAGTCCCAACCATTCTAGGTTAAGACATTATGACGGTGAAGATCCGTCAGAGGAGGAGCTCGTTGCCAAGTTATCAACTTTGGAGCGTCTTGTACATAACAAGAAGGAGGTGTTGCTCACCAAGAGTATTCAAATGCAAGAGTTGTTTCTCCGTGTACAACAAGCACAACAGTCAAGAGACGATTGGCTAAGTTCAACTCAAACTGTTCTAAATGATATCAACGAATATCAAAGTCGAGTTCAAGAGAAACAGCGCATTTACATCTCACAACAGAGCGAGCTTCAAATGTACAATGAGATTATCGAATCAAGCAAGACGAGAATTGCTGAGCTCGAACACGATCTCTCGCTTCGAAACGAGTTGGCAGTGACCACCAATCAAGTGAAGAACAACAGTACGACTAATAAGAACGAGAAGAAAGATGCACTAGAGGCAGTACAAGACGATTCAGCTGCACCCAGTTCAACTATGTTGCGCCCAACCGCCTACTTGCCATTGGATGAGAATGAGAATACTCTAAATATCCCAAGACCGGTAAGCAAAGTCAGAGGATTATCGTTATATCTTCTATGCATGCATTTTATCCATGCAACATTACTAACTTCTTTCTCTTTTGTTTAGTACGGCGCAAGAGCACCCTTCAAGCCGAGTAAATCGGTGACATCAATCGGATCTGCTGAGTTATATCGACTCAAACAGCAGGTGAACACATGATTCTTGTCGCGTACAATTATATTGAAAAGGGTATGTGCATAATAACAGTGACTTAGAAATTCAGAGAGAGAGAGCGGTCCTATTCATGACGAGACACGGATATATTTGAGCCGTATCACTTATCGACATACAAGATACTAAACTACTAGACGCCTATTCATAGTAGACGGTCATATCATTTTTATTAATCCATTACCAACGACCGTTGTAATTCAAAATTTCAAATCACGGCCACATTAATATTATGTTTATCCTTGGTTAGGCATCAATGAATAAGTCATTACAAGTCTACATAACATGACGCAATGAAGAAGGCTAGTCCAAATACATACTTTAAGAAACGAGTTGGAGAATATGAACTAAGTGAAGTGTTAGGTGAGGGGTCGTTTGCTACTGTCAGGAGAGCTAGACATGTGAAGTCAGGGCAAGAGTTCGCCGTCAAGTGTCTTGATAAGTCACAGATTGAAAAGCAACACATGGAAAGTCCGCGTTTGTATTGTTTACCGTGTGATGATTGTGTTCAATATAAAGTCTCGACGAGTTGATGTACTGACATATGTTATATCTACCTCTCTTTCACTTCATAACCATTGATAATGCGCATCTTCAGGCTAAGCAGCTCAAGAGGGAGATAGCAATCATGCGTATCATTAAACACCCTCGAGTAGTACAATTCTACGAATGTTTGGCTAGTAAAACTAAGATTTATTTAGTTTTAGAATTGGTGACAGGTGGGGAGTTGTTCGATCTTCTTGTGAAAGAGAGAGGCTTCGGGGAAAACAAAGCTAGGGTCTTCTTCAAGCAACTCGTTGAAGGTGTAGCTTGTTGCCATGCTCAAGGAATTTGCCATCGAGATCTCAAGGTAAGTATCAGTAAAGTTTAAGTATGTTTTTGTGCATATGATATGTCTCTCCAACATCATCTTATATCTTCTTCCTATCAGCCTGAAAATCTACTTCTCGATGATAAAGGAATGTTAAAAATTACTGACTTTGGTCTCTCAGCACTTCATAACACTACAGTAGACGAGGCTACCCTGACATCTTCCAAACTGTTACATACCAGTGAGTTTTGTTAATTGTGATGCTGTGTTGAAAGAGATGTATTGATGATATCTTACTTCATCTCTTAATCTCATTCAATAGCCTGTGGTTCACCAAACTATGTGTCACCCGAGGTACTTGATAGTGACGGATATGATGGAAGAAAATCTGACATTTGGACACTAGGTGTGATATTGTATGTCCTGGCAACTGGACGCCTTCCTTTCGATGCAAAGAGCACGTCTGATTTATTTGACTCGATCCAAAGGGCATCATTCAAATTTCCATCAGATGTAAGCCCAAGCTTCAAAGACTTGGTCTCGAGAATTCTAGTAGCAGATCCTAGAAAGAGATTAAGTTTATCTCAGATTAAGGAGCATCCATGGTACCAAAACTCAATCAACAAGTAAATTATACCTCCTCCTAATAATGAGTATCATTTATTGTTCACTGCATTCAAAGCTCTTGTGTAGAAATCATGATGACTATAAATCTCCTCGTCTCTCACTGCAGTCTTTCGTAGTGGTGTAGCTTCTACTACCTTGGGCTTTCTTCGATCCTTGAATTTAGATTTCAACTTTTGTTTCCTTGTCTCTTCCGCTTCTTTGTCAAAGGTACTTCCCAAGAATGATTTGGCATCATCGAGGAAGAAAGAAGCACTAACTTGTGTTCCACCGTAGTATAATTTACGATTCTCGGCTGCCATGAGCTGCGACTTCGTTTCCATCTCAGCTAGCTTGTTCCTCAATTCATCTATTTCCCTCTGTTTATCGAATTGCATCTGCTCAGCTTGTTGTCTAGCCAACAGAGTCTCTCTCACGGCAACTTCAGCGGACAGTTCTGCTCGTTTCGCCCGTTGAACGAGTTCCTCTCTATCTTCACTGTCTTGGCTTGCATAGGAGTTGTCATCGTCAAAGTCATCGTCTTCGGATTGCACAGACGAAGAGGTGCTTTCCCCACCACCATCATCCCCGTCTTCAATCTGCACGAGGAGTGACTCTATTGTTTCCACAAGCTTCTCCATTCTATTCCTGACAAGAGCAAAAGCCTTATCTGCCAGTACGAGCTTGACAGATAGTCTCTTCACTTCAATGGTAGCATCACGAAACAGTTGTTCAGCCTCCAAAACAATATTCTCATCACCGTCTAAGTCTATCTCTTCTTGCATTAACTCTTCAGCTTCTATAGAATGTAACATTGCAACCTTTAACTCTCTTCGTAGTTGCGTACAATTCTCACTTGTCAGCCTTAGTAGTATACTTTGACAATCTCCGATAGTGAACATTTCAAACCCTGACATTGTACCAGCTCCAAGTGATTGACATCTCATCTGTTGAAAGTCGGTATCATCAAGCCACTTTACCTCCTCAAGCCAATATTGAGGAACATTGGAATCATGATATGACATGCCAGGACGTCTAATGCGATGAATTGGCCTCTTAACAAAGTGTGCCTTGGCCGATCGACGTGTGAGTAAATGTGCTGTGGTAACATCCTTCGGTGTTGCTCCATCACGCCATGCTTTGCTTACAATCACGGCATCTCGAACTCTTGAGGCTGCTTGGAAATAGGGTGTTAGTACAATATCATCTACAACATTGGTACCACCTAGTCGTTCCAATCCTCGATCAATATCAGTTTCCATAATACGACTTCTCATTTCGAATAAAGCGAATGCCTTCTTTGTATCTACCAAGTTCTCAAAGTCATATAACATTGATTCTTCCGAACTGCTAAATTCCATCTGACTTGTACAAAGTTTTCTAAATGCCCTGACCATCTTTCGTACCATTTCAGGTTGGACACAATAGATTGAAAGATCAGGCAAGCTCTCAAAATCTTCGTCGTCTTCTTCTATATCATGATGAAGATGATGAGAAGAGATGTTGGCCGATCCCCGAGTGACTGCCGAAATATCAAGCGATGGGTCCAAAAAGCTGTTACTCTGTGCCCTCGAGTTGTGTTGAGGCTTCGAGGTTGTGAAAGGATTATACTGTGTAGAAAAGTTCACCTGCTCCTCATCTTCAAACTGATAAGATGCATGTTGTTGTATAGCCTGTGGGGCATCTTGTGATCGTTCCCATAATGAATATTGTTCTTCCGATAGACCAAATGGCTCCTCTTGTACAACACCATCAAAGACATCTGATTCAGATTCAATATTTGATGATACTATTGAACCCAGAGAAGTTTGTCTACTACTACTAAGTTTCCTTCGTTGTTGCTGTTGTGATATGGAAGGCAGTGTCAATCCCATGTTAGCATGTCGTCTAACATCGGCAGTAGAAAAGATATTCGTACTAGCCTCACTTTCCAAGTCATCCATTAAGTTAGGTACATCTTTTGTTTTATCAATGAATCCGCGATAGCCACGTAACATTAAATTACCACCCTCTCGGGGTGGTGCACTTTGACTATCTTTATATCGGAGTGCTTCCTCTGATAATGTTTGTGGTTGATTTCTTTGTTGCTGTTGTGATGAATATGAATTGTTGTTGTTGTATGCAGTGTCATGTGGTGGATCGTTATCAAACGATACCTCCTCTTGAAATATTTTAGGACTTGGCAATCGTCGTCCAGAGGCGCGGACACGATGTTCACTACCAGTTAAGTCAATACCTTGCAATTTGGCATCTTGTTCTAACATTGCATTTGTAGTTTGTGATGATGATTGAAATCTACCTCTTGTTGTTTGACTATTCATTGAAGTAGTATTGGTTGTTTGTCTCTGAGATGTATTGTTCCTCATTTGTAAAGCAGCACCCAACTGTACATCAGCTGCACTCTTATTGTTATTATCAAATCGATTTTCATATGCCTCATCTAAATCAATCGGACCACTCCTTCTCTCATTTTCAACATTGGTATTATTGTATGCACCATCTAAATCAATTGGCCCATGAGAAGAAGGCATGTTATCACCATTTAGCCAAGTTTCCTTCTGTTGCTGTTGAACTTCATTATCACGATAATTCTGTACTGGATACTCATCGTGTCTTTGATTCATATTCTTGAGTGGTGAACTAGTACTTTCATTCTCACTCTCACTGTAGCTACGTTCCATTGCATACATTCTACCTCTTCTATCAATCGTGCCAGGCCATCCTGTTGGATTATAATTAGATGACTCGCCTGTATATTCTGTGACACTTGATTGTGTATTTGATCTTGATGGTGATATTGACAATGGTTGCTGCTGCTGTTGTATTTGCTGTTGATGATTGGGGTGTTGGGGTGGATTGAAATTTGTTGAGTTTGGATTGAAATTTGTTGAATTTGGATTATGATTCGATTGTATATATGGACCTGTAGTTGAGTAGGTTGATTGTGACTGTGTTGAAGAGTTTGTAACACTGCCTCCTTGATTTCTTTGAGTTTGTTGTTGCGACTGCTGCTGCCTATTGGTATTGGTTGTAATAATTGGTGATTGAAACTGCACCCCGGCAACAGTCTGTTTAATATATTGCAATCCACCTCCAACACTACTCTTCTTATCTTCACTTCTGCTTGCTCTATTCTCCCAACCACTTGCTCTACTCTTAACACTATTTGCTGCAATCCTCTTCTCCTCACTTGATAATGGTATAGAAGATGCTGAACTATTCTTCTTGGCTAATTCCTTTTCATGCTTTAATGAAAACATTGATACCAATTTATTCACTGTTGATCTAGGTTTTGTGTTTGTTGATTGTGATGGATGTGACAATTGTTTGTGGGATGTATTACTTGGAGATGGTGTGCCAAATGATTTAGACAGACTTTGATTTTGTTGTTGTAGAGTTGTAGGAGTGTTAGTAAGATTACTGTTATTCAATGCTCTCAATTGTGCAGCATTTAACTGTGATGTCTGTTGACGTTGTGCTATTGATTCGGCAATATTGTCCAATATTGATCTATTATTTTGTTGTGCGCTGTTATTGCCTAAATCTCGAGAGGGAATTGATATACTGTGATTATTTCTACCACCATCATATCGATTATTATTATTAACTGAACTTTCATATGATTCAAATATAATACTTCCCCTTCCATTATTATTGTTGTTATTATTGGTACTACTACTAACATTCATATTAGCACTACTGCTACCTCGTGTACTAAAACTAGTACTATTATTAGAAGGTGGGGGTGTACTGCCCGTGGAACTTCGAGATAATGCACGTCTGAATATTTGTTGATCTCTTGATCCACTTGATTTTAATGATAAGTTATGTTCAATTTGTTGTGGTGATGATGATGAATTGTGGTGGTGCTTGTTCATATTGTGTAATGTTGGTCGTTGCACATTATTATTTAACATTGGCTGTTCATAATTATCTTCAGTTGGCCAGTCCAATGCTGCCGATGATGATTCCATTCCACTATTATAATTGCTATATCTAGTAGTATTGTTCCAACTATTCATGATTGAAAGTATGATTCAATAATTTATAATGCTATTACTCAGTCTTGTAAACGACAGTGTCTGAGATTTTCAAAATGTTGTTGGTGTGCTCATATCTTGTGCTCTCGTATCTCGTGGTTTTACTATATGAATATTTAATATGTCTACCCTTCATATGAGCTTATCTGTATATTCAGTGGGAGGACTACCCAGTACGCGGCGCCAGACATATTATGAGCACCATGATTGAGGTTTTGCTAAATTTTCATGAGTCGCGTACATACTAATTATGAGCTTACAGTACGTGAGCCTATTCTCCTCCGATTGAGATTGGACGCATATAATTGAGGATCCTCTAGACCATTTACTCTTCAATACAATACTACACCTTCAGTCTGATGACAAAGAGTCGACAAAGAGTCCTGTTCTCTCTTCATACTGCCATTATAAGATGATGCAAATGCATGGTAGACACAAGCAACAAAAACAAAACTCTCCATTACATCTATCCGCCTCTAGCATTGCAGTCAACTGTATACAATTGTTATACACCCATATGATTGAAAGGTTTAATATATTGCCGCCTCTAGTATGTCAATAAGTCTCACATCAAGCTTGATTTTGGTGAATATGTAAAAGATCATTATACCCGGTTTAAAATATGCTTCGATAGCTCAGTTGGGAGAGCGCAAGACTGAAGATCTTGAGGCCCCGTGTTCGATTCACGGTCGAAGCATCTTTTTGCTTATTAGATCATGTGATGTTGTTGAGATATGCTTTGACGGCGTGTGGCCTCGCACCCTTTTATTCTGCAATGTAAATGCGTAGATGAATGATAAGTTTCTGAGGCCCTGTGTTATCTGAATCGGTCAAAGAAAGCCTTTTGCTTTATTGACATGTGGTGTTGATCTAGGATGCGATAGTGGCCTCCTACCTACGGTCGGCATTCCATGTAGTAACCTCGTGTAATCCTCTTTGCCCACTCTATGCGGAATGTGGTAAAAGGATACCAAATATAAGGATACCAGGATACCTATCCTTACCCCACTCACAACTGTTGCATAAGCACCCTCGGGCCAAAGAAACCGACATTTTTTGGGTTTACCCGTAGTAAAAATGAGGCAAAACCACTACAAATCTGAAATATGAAGGTCTTCCAAACATCGAATTATAGATTCGGAGACATCATATCCGACGTAGAATTGCATGCTGATTCCAAATATGGTATTATCTTTTTGAAATTGTTGTTAGTTGAAAAGTTATAAAGTATCTGAAAAAACTACTAAGTAGCTTACTAAGTAAATTTTTGATAGTCCTTTAAACACCGCGCCGCTCGGCATATGAACTACAAATATGTAGTAGAGAAGCCTTCTGCAATATTAGGCTGATATTCCTCGCCAATATTGTGCAATGAGGGCTCATTCTATCACGTAGTTGAATGGTGGTATCCTCGACGAAAACCTAGTGCTACGGGATTTTCCTACGTAGAAATCTGGTACAAAAAAATAGGGCCGAGGCCGCTTATTATCATTGGTAACTGCAGTAGCCATAGCACGAACTAAATAGGGATTGTTATCTTTCTTATCAATAAGATATAAGCTTATCTATCAGTAGGATCCTCGTCACATTTGCTTGTCGTCTACTTTGCTTGTCATAATTTGCAACAGAAATAAAGATACAACGACAAAGATACTAATACCATCCACCACAAATTTTACTGACATAAAGAGATAGATATCATCATATAGACAAAAATTGAAACTTAATATCAGCTCATCGTATAGACAATGTTAAGCTCCAAAATATTATTTGGTTATATCCTTCTACTTGGTAACGGTTCTTCTATTGTAGAATCATTTTCGAAATCCATCATCAGACATAGTGCATTATCATCATCGTCAAGTACATCACTTTATGGAGTTAGATCAACAGCTCGTCGAGTCAGAGATTCAATACTATCACGAGATCGTACTGATAAAGATTTAAAAGATGGTATTGCCTTCTTCTACGATCGATCATCCAAGTTATGGGAGGATGTATGGGGTGAGCATATGCATCACGGATACTATGTTCCTGAAGATAGAACTGATCATGTTCAAGCGCAAATCGATTTAATTGATGAGGTATTGAAATGGGGTGGTGTTAATGATGGCAAGTTGCCCAAAAAAGTGGTTGATGTTGGATGTGGTATTGGCGGTAGTTCTCGTCATATCGTTAATAAATATCCTGGTTGTACTGCTCAAGGTATTACTCTATCTCCATATCAAGCTAAGCGTGGAAATGAATTGGCAAAAGAACAAGGTTTAGAGGATAGAGCTTCTTTTCAAGTTGCCGATGCATTGAATATGCCATTTGAAGACAATACCTTTGATCTAGGTAAGAAGAAACGTTGTATTGTGTCATATACATTTGCATATGATATATATGATATGTGCATTGATATGTGCACATGATATGTGCACATGATATGTTTACCTTATATATGTAAAACTTAATCGTCATTGCATCATTATGTTGTTTGTGTCAATAATGAATAGCTTGGTCATTAGAAAGTGGAGAGCACATGCCAGACAAATCAAAGTTTGTCAGTGAATTGATGAGAGTAGTAGCACCTGGAGGCCGAGTGTTGATCGTAACTTGGTGTCATAGAGATTTAGAGCCAGGTGAACCAAGCTTATCTAAGAAGGAAGAGAAGATTCTAGCGAAGATCAACAGGGCTTATTATTTACCCAAGTGGTGTAGTGTAGATGATTATGTGAAACTATTGGAGAAGGAAGGAGGAGTAGATATCAAACGCGAGGATTGGTCTTACATTATTGCGCCCTTTTGGAAAGCTGTGATAAAATCATCACTAAACTTGAAGAGTGTTGTTGGGCTACTAAAGAGTGGCTTTTCAACACTCAGGGGCGCCTATGCAATTTTTCTCATGCTTCGTGGTTTTGATACTGGTGTTATCAAATTTGGTCTTATCACATGTACAAAGAAAGAGGATGGTTCTGAAAGTAGTGACAAAGAATTGCAACTCGGGCGTACAGCAGAAGGTGGAACTGTTGTTCTTTAAAAGTATAAAGACTGTACAGAACGACCGACTTATTTATCAATAAACAATTCTTATCAGTTTAATACATGAACAAACAACTACCAAAGTGCATAACGAGGAGCTATATTCATTCATTCCCCATACCAGTACATATGCATGCACCAACTAGTCTTCTCATAACAGTTCAATATCTAGTGTGTCATACTAACCATAGCCTCTCTTTCCCGACGTCCAACTCGTTTGGCATCTCCCATTTTTCTCTTTCCTTCGTCGATAATATTTGGTCCGAACTCCTTTACCCAACCGAGAGTTGCAGAGGGGATGAAATCAGTAAATGGCAATAATTCTTCCATAAGAGCAATGTACTTGAGATTAGGCATAACTCCATCATACAAAGCGCCGACTAAGATCATCGAAATAGGTGCCCAAGTCAAATCAAATCCTTCCCCGGCAATTGGGATCAAGTACGATGCTGATCCAATCAGATCAATAGTTAATGAAGCAATCAACTTGCCAATCATATCTGTTGGCAGCACTGCCTCGGCCAGAGCTTGAGGAGATGGACGTGGCCCAACATCATAAATGATTCGTTGTCCAGTCTTTGTCATTAGGAATGTCTGATAGGTAGGTTCGGTAACATGCTGTATACGAGTCCGTCCATCTCGTGTTGAGAAGTATACACCCGAACCTACCGCACCTAATGCTAATGCTACAGTCAACACAATAAGTACAATCGGTAAGAAGAATGGGATACCAATAATCAATACACCCCCAAGAATGGGTAATGCCGCCACTGCAACTGTTGCCAATGGCACAGCAGGAACTAGCAACAACTTGGTAGCAGGAAAGTTCTTTGGAATATCTCTTGCCAATCCGGTCGCTGTCCCGACAGTAGTATCCGAAACAATATCGACAGCACCAAACCATGAATTGGCTAGGTTGATAATTGCTGAAATCTCAGGACGGTAAGGACCCTCCAAGCATAGTTTCAATCGCAATGTAGGTCCCTGATCACTTAATGAGGATGAACTATTATTAGATGCCATGTTACCTACTTGCCGTCCTTTAGATGTACTACTTCCAGTTTCAGAATCCAGATTGAGTATTAACCATTGAGTATCATTCACACGCAATGTACGATGAATAGTACATGTGGATGTTAAATTCTTAGCAGGATTGGCATATTTCAATGTAAATGTTACTGTTGATTCGAATAGTGTAGATAGTGGTGCAGTTAATACTAATTGATTGGCAATATCGTTTGACTTAGGAGAACCGGCACCGCCAAACTTGAATGAGTTTGCATGATCACGATGCTTGGCTGCTGGTGGTCCGGTACTAATTTCATTATATCCACCACGACCATTACCCTCGGTGTAGGACATTGTTACTGCTGTGGGTACCTCGTCGTCTGGTAGATCATACGCTGATAGGATTGTTGCTACTAACTTTCCATTCCCTGTTGGTGCATTTAGGATGGCCTTTGCAACTTTTGTAGTTGCCATGAGGGGATCCATTGATGAAGAGGAGGAGGATGATACATTGGGCGCCATATTGTTTGTCGTGTTGTTGTTGTGTTTATCTTTTGCAAAGATACTTTATTGCAAAATGTTTTGTGTATCTTTTAATATAATGTTTTTATGATGGAAACACTTTAACTGAACTATACAGAGTATTCAATATCTACTCCAAACACGCCACTTCTATATGCATACAATAGAATACACAATACAAAATAATAAGGTGTGAATGTTAGGACAACTCAACAGTCAACAACTCAACTCAATTAAATGTCGAGGTGGCATCCGTTCAGTCGCTAAAGATATCTTATTTATTTATGTTTGTGTTTGGTGTTTGAGTTATGTGTTTGTGGTCGACATTTGACATGACCACTATTTGGTTAGGCCTTTATATTATTACTTTCCACAATAAATGGGCTGGTTAGTGGTTGACTTATATTGATATCTCGAGATCTATAGTGCTCATAAACATCCACACATTATGACAAACTTTCTATTACACGTCGTGCTCTTGCTAATTGCTACACCATTGATAAATGCAATTATAGCAGAGGATGGGGCATGCCAAATACTCAATTACTTTTCATATTCGAAATCGGATAGACCTTCACCATTTACAAATATATTTACCCCGGAGACTTTGCCTCAAGTTGCATACTCATTATGTAAGTAGGTACATGATATTATTGACACATGATATGTGCACTTTATATATACTTATACATTATCCTCTCTTCTTCTCCTATCAGTGGCTGCATCTGAGCTTGCTCGTCGACATTTCAATGATCGTGATTCATCGGTTGTACCCGAAATGGATGGTAAGGACTGTGTGATATCATACATATAGATTTGATACTATAATAGCTTCCTAACACATCTATTAGATCTGACGAGGAACTGCTCAGTCTACATCCCCGAACAACGACTTGTCGATGGTGAATTATCAAAGGAAGTTACAATGAAGAGCATATTAACAGAGTTAAAGGAGGATACTCCGTGTGCAGTAATTGGTACAATGCCAACAATTATAAACGATGCTTTAAAAGAGGTCACATCTGCTATTGAAGTACCTCATGTACTTTACTGGCAAGTTCATCAGCATTTGTCGTCTCCAAGACATTCCAAGAATATAATATCTCCCATAGTATCTCCTAAGAATGTTGCTGATATAGTACTTGAATACTTGAGTGGTACTCTCAATAGTAAGGGCGTTGCTATTATTCACGAGAACCCAGACCTCTCGGCTGATTTGGCCGAAGAGTTTGTCAACTACGGCCCAAAATATGGAATGCAAAACTATGCATTTAAGCGGTGGTCACATGATACAACTGAAGATCTAGACAATATCATTCTTGACATTCAGCAATACGGTCTGAAGACAATTTTCCTCAACATCTTATCAAAAGAGAAAACTATACCGTTAGCTGAATCATTGGAACGGCATGGGATGTTGGACAAAGATTCTGGATATCTCTACATTGTCTCCACAAACTATATAAAGCTTGACTCTTTAGATGAACTATACGGAGAAACATCAGTTAACTCGGTGTGGGATAAGTTACTATCAAATCCCTTGGTATTTGATGAGCATATGGATAACTTTAGGGCTTCAGAAGATGATAGATTTCTCCAAGCTTGGAGGAAACAGAATGCAACCTTTGTTGAGCATCTAAATTCTATACATCCAGTACAATCATCAGATAGTGCTTACTATTACAAACCAAGCGAGGATGACTACTTCCAAACAAACAATCCCAGTTATAGAGCTTCGTTTACCTATGATGCAGTGATGTCAATTGGGCTGGGAGCTTGCCAAGCTCAACTCAAGTCAGATAATAAAGAGACAATAGTAAAGATTGGAGATCAGAGGAGGCTTCAACCGCCACCGCCAGACGTATCGAATAACAAGGTACATTCCGCAATGGTCGATTTGGAGTTTAATGGAGCTACTGACTTTGTTCAATATGATATTCCCGGTTCTCGAACAAAAGCTTCGGCAACAGTTGGTATCTACAACATTCGACCTGTTCCTAGCAGTACAATCACGACCACTAGTGCAGATGGAGAACCGACACATCACTCATATGAAGCTATTCTCACTAATGTTTACAAAAGTAAGACAGGCTGGAGTAATGTGCCTGATGCAAACTTTATATATAAAGATGGGTCTACTAATCATCCTCCATTGGAGCGAGAGGTACAAGAACAAAACTACCTATCTTCATGGGTACGAGCTCTTGGATTTAGCTTCATGAATCTCACGTGGTTGATGAGTATTCTTTGTAGTATAGGGATATGTATATACCGAAAGTCAAATGCAGTGAGAGGAGGCCAGCCTTTCTTTCTCCAACTTATCTGTGCTTCGTCAATCATTATGGGTACCTCCATTCTTACTCTGTCGTTCGATGAGGGATCAGGTTGGTCTACTAACTCGCTCAGCGTTGCTTGTTCGTTGACTCCTTGGTTCTTTATTATTGGTCAGATACTTATGGTATCTTGTATGTGGTCAAAATTGTGGAGAATCAACAAGGTCATGCAGTTTAGAAGACAGAAGGTTACTATTCGGGCAGCAATGACTCCAATCTTTGTCATACTTATCATTGCATTGGTAATACTGATCTCTTGGAGTGTTGTAGATCCTTGGGTTTGGGAGAGAGTCAAAACTCAGGATTATCCCCTCGAGACGTACGGAGTCTGCACATGCAACAACTTCTGGGCTTGGTTTGGGCCGCTCATCTCGTTGGTTGTCTTCTCTTCTATCATGGTCTTATACTATGCATATAAGTCGTTGGATATATCCGAAGAACTGGGCGACAGTAGAGCTATTTTCTTTACAATGTTTACACAAATCGAGGCTTGGGCAATCGGTATACCAATACTAATTGCAGTAAGTGGCTCATCGGCTGATGGTACCTATTTGGCTCGAGTCGTCTTGATCTTTGTCTTTGCCTTTTCACCCTTAATTATATTGATTTGTCCTAAGATATATCAAGCGTTATATCCAAACCAAAAGACAAAGAGAGGGAATGTTAGTACAAGTGGACGATCGGGAGGAGCCGTAGTTCATACATCTGGGTTGTCAGCTCCTGTTCCAACAGTAAGCGGCACCAATGTTGCAAGTAGTACTACCAACCGTGTTAGTAGTACCAAACGCTCAAGTGACCTTGCTGGAAGTGCTGCTGAACCATCTGAGCATCCGGTAACTACGAATGGAGACGAACATGGAGAAGACAAAGTCTGATACAGCAGATGAGTTTAGGATGTGATTTAGCAGATGAGTTTAGGTTGTGATTTAAGTGTATAGTTTAGGTTAGAAGTCACAGAGTAGAGTAGTCAAAGTAGCCAATATCAAACGTAATAGTACACTTAAATTTAGTATACAAATGTCCATGAATAGATGAATGCTCTACAAAACATAGAGTAGTCTCACTTGCGGTTTAAAAATAAGATACCGCTAGCAGTATCCTCCAAAAGAGTTTTCTATTGAAAACTAGTTACCTTGCTTTGCAAACCAAACTTAACCATATCGTACTATAACAAATAATTATCATAGTATAACAGATTAATACATATCACATTATATTAGTATGTCAGCATTATCACAGGCACAACGATCCAAAGGTGATACCTTTCTACAAGAAGGTGAAAACACATTAAAAAAGTCAACTTGGTTTGCATCCTCAACAGAACGAAAGTATGAAGATGCTGCCGAATCATTTACAAAGGCAGCCAACGCCTACAAGGTTGGTGGATGCCATGATGAGGCAGGTAATGCCTACCAACGTGCGGCTGAATTATATAAAGATAAATTAAAAAGTTTAGGAGAGGCTAGTAAATGTTTATCAGATGCAGGTGCCTGTTTGAAAAAGTCGAATCCAACTGAGGCGGTTGGGTGTTATAGATCAGCCGTCACACTTCTATGTGATGCAGGACGGTTAAATCAGGCAGCTAAATTATCAAAAGAAATTGCAGAAATATTTGAGAATGACGGGGCCGCATCTGATGATGGTAGTGGTGGAGATGCTGTAACTGCAGCCATTGCATCATATCAACAAGCTGCTGAATTATTTGAAATGGAACAGGCTAAATCACAGGCATCAAATTGTTTACAAAAGGTTGCAGAATTAAGTTCGGGTGCATTAGACCCACCAGAGTTATTACGAGCTGCAGAAATTTATGAATCCTTGGGTAGACAATGTCTGGAATCCAATTTGTTAAAGTATAATGCCAAGACACATTTTTTAAATGGTATCATGTGTCATCTTGCCAATGGGGATTCAATTGGTGCATCACAGGCATTAGGACGGTTTGATAGTTTAGATTATACATTTGTTGATTCTCGAGAAGGTAAATTTGCAAAACAATTAGTGGAATGTGTAGAACAATTTGATCCGGAGGGATTTGCTACGGTATGTTTCGAATATGATCGTATTTCAAAGTTGGATCCGTGGAAAACAAGTATGTTGGTAAAGATTAAAAGGTCCATTGAGGATAGTACTGGTGATGGTGGAGGGGATGATGACGATCTGGATCTGACCTAGTTGGGGATTTATTGTGTGTTAATTGGATTAAAAGCTACTCTATGTGATATTAGGGAATGTACAAGAAAGAAGTGCTGCTTTGGGAAGAGTTACACTAATATACCTGCAGAAAAGAAAAGGTAGTACGATATCACAATTCTATTATTTAAGGTAATATAAATGTTATCTCCTACTTCTCCCAACAACAGTGTGTATTTCTTATACCACAACACTGTATCATAGCTAGCATTCTTCCACTTTCTCTCTTTACTCAAGTGAAATAGCAGAAATGGAACTCTTAAATCTTGACTTGTTTGAATCACTATTCTTATCCAACCGAGTATTGAATGAGATATAAACAACAGCCTTTTTCTCCTCGTCATAGATACGTTGAACACGAAGCTCTTTAAAAAGAAGACTTCTGCTCTCTTTGAATACTGGTTCACCTTTCTCAGATTTATCTATGTTATCTGCAATTTCGATGGGTCCTGTCTTTACGGCTGTTACACTAGCATAACTGGGTTCTGTGAAGAAATCTTTCTGTACACGTTCTGTTAATGGTCGCTCAAAGTTTGAGACATACAATGTTACTCCTTTGAAAATAAAGCAAATAAGATGTTTGTTTGAGAAGATTTCAGGTATCAAGAATGAAGTACATAATGTGCACACATACACATGACAATAGAACTTCTTTCTTCTGAACCCAACACATACCTTTTACTTTGGGGTCATCGAAGCTATCTACCACTAAAGTATCTTTAAACACCAGACCACTGCCTGATATTTTACCAATTCTACGAGCATCTTCGGCATTTACAATAGCAGGTTGTTGTATAGCTGATGTAATTGCAGCGGTACCAACTAAGAATTTTGATAATGCACTTCGTCGTGATACTTGCTCATCTCTGTGTTGTTGTTAGTAAATAATTTGGTGGAATATCTAGAGTTGATACTACCTGTATTAAATGCAGTGCCACTGACGGCAAGGCAGGTATATATAAGACCTTTTAGCATCATGGTTTATATGTTATTGGGGGTTATATCGATTATTGTAATACCCTCACTCAATAAACTTTGAATAATTGAATAATGAATAATGAGTAAGTCGTACATGCATAATCTTAATACTGAAAAAATATGGGTGGGATATCGTACTGAATATTCACTATTCACCTTGAGTTCTATTCTACATACTTGTCTCTTACTTTCTGGAGTTGCTACTGCACGAACCATGTCATATATTATCATATAAGTAGTAGTATAAGAAATAGTAGGGCATAGCTAAGATCAGACATGAAGTTTGTCGCCCTAGTCTCAGGCGGTAAAGACAGTATCTACTCGACATTACTTGCAATACAAAATGGACATGAATTGGTATGTTGTGCACATCTCGCTCCATCTCAACAACATAATCTTGAGGAGGAGTCATACATGTATCAAACTGCTGGATCGGAAAGTGTGCGATTGCAAGTGGAGGAATGTATTGGTGTACCCTTCTATGTTCGAACGATTAGTGGACGGAGTAAGAATACTTCTTTGGTATATGATGCTAATGATGGTGATGATGAAGTTGATGGCAGTGTATCAGATGAAGTTGAAGATCTATATCTCCTACTTAAACAGATACAAATTGAACATCCAGATATAACAGCAGTATCATCCGGTGCAATACTATCAACCTATCAACGAACACGTATTGAAAATGTCTGTTCTCGATTAAACCTCACATCACTATCCTACCTATGGAGAATGGCATCACAACGGAGTATACTTAATTCAATATTAGATGATGGTGAGATTGATGCAGTATTGGTACGTGTGGCGTGTCCACCGGGGTTAATGCCCTATCGTCACTTGGGGAAGTCATTAAGAGAATTGCGTGATAGAGGGATATTAGATGCACTTAAAGAGAAATTTGGTATGCATCCAGCAGGAGAGGGTGGTGAATATGAAACATTGGTCCTTGACTGTCCAAAGTTATTCAAGCATGGCAAGTTAATATTAGAAGAAACTGAGATTGTTTGTGATGATAGTGATGATGGCGTGGGTGTTCTAAGGATATCAAAATGCAGTGTAGAGAAGAAGAGTACAACAACAACATCATTATGTGATATTGAAGATGGCATTGAGAAATGTCAGAGACATGCAACAGAAGAGGTTCATAAATCAAAAGCAGATCTATCGGTAAAAAATGGTACTTCAATACAAACAACACCAGATATCGATCAGATTCATCAATCTATGAACTTACCCAATATCAAAATGATGAAAGGAGGACTGTGTCACATCTCCGCTCTACTCTCTCCAATAGCAGCAGAAGCATGCAATAACGACGAAGCACAAGCAGCTGTACAAGAGTTTCTCTCTATACAACAAATGTTACAAACTATATTATCAAGACTATATCCAAATGACATAACGAAAACATCTCCACAAGATATACTTTATGTACACTTGTATCTTTCTGAGATATCACACTTTGCCAAGATCAACCAGCATTATCAAGAGTTCTTTGGTACACAACTACCACCCAGTCGATCATGTGTCGCTGTAGGAAAGAGAGCCTTGCCTGGAGGTCGAAGGGTAATGATGGATTGTATATTACAACGCGGATCTGGTGGATACTTGCGTAGTAGTAGTAATGTTGATGGTGACAAATGTGATACATTTCTCGAGAAGGCTCTTCAGAACAAGAATCATTCACTTCGAAAAACACTACATGTACAATCAATATCTAATTGGGCACCTGTATGTATTGGTCCTTACTCGCAGGCAAATGTGTTGCGCTCCTCGTTGGTGTTTCTAGCAGGGATGATAGGTTTAGTGCCACAAAGTATGAAATTGATCCAGCCAACTTATTCAGAACTCACCAGTTGGGAAGTTCAACTATACCAAAGCTGGAAGAATGCAGCATCTGTTCTTGATGGACTCGAGGATGGTGGAGGGAGACTTGATGATTGCTTGGGTGGCTTGATATACTTTTCATCAGACGTTCTACAGTCACTAGTGGCTAATGATGATACGAATGAACACAAGAGCTTCCCTTGGAAAAAGCTTTGGAGTACCGCTCAATGTATTAGCAATAATGCTCTCTCCAATAATGCCAATGTATTGATGGGAAGTGTTGATGGCGTTGTGGGAGAAGAGCCTCCAACTGACGCAGATCCTAGCCTATATGATGAAAATGGCGTCCTATATGGCGGCTATGAAGATGAAGAAACTTGGAGAGAAATATCAGGAGTGGAAGCGTCGACTTCTTCATTTTCGCCATCTCCAACTGTGCCCTTGCTCATGGTTTGTCTACCAGAACTGCCAGCAAAAGCGGAAGCAGAAGTAGAATTGATACTTGCTTCTCGACGTGCAGCATCATGTTTGAATGTATGCAACAGCTCGGTAATCAGCTCTAAAGTTGAATATGAAAAGGGTAAATCTACATTACAGATAAATCAGGGTCTTCTATGGAATACAGGATATGATGATAACAACAACTCGTCTCATGATTGTAGTGATGCTGCTTCATCCAGTATAGAAATAACATCAGTATCAAGACTTGTGGGCCTTGGCTGTGCATGTGTATCAACAGTAATGGCAAAGTGGAAACCAAACAACACATCGACATTTACAGATGCTCTAGATTTACCCGACGTCGAGAAGATTCTGAGTAGTATGATTGATGCCTCGATCAACAATGCAAAAGGCGAAGGCGAGTTGAGCTCGTTGTTTACTATTGAAGATGTACTGAATGTACGCTTATATTACAAGGCAGCTTCCGTCTCACAAAGAAAAGAAGACAATGGTAATGGGAAAGTTAAAGTTGATATGATTGATGATGGATCAACTCTTCGAATACATCTACATTCAGTTCTTCGAATGAAAGCAAGCAAGTCGACGAATAGTAATACGATTGATGATTCTACAAGTATTCCAGCATTTACTGTAGTACCTGTGATCGGCATGCAGCTCTCACACGAGACTTCACTAACGGAAGAGACAAGTAGCACGCCAATGCTTGCCATGCAAGTGACAATAACTGACCTAGTACGAATGGAGAGTGAGATGTGGATAAGAAACAACAGGACATATAAGTACGACAATTAACAATTAAGCAATTGTCTGCTGCTATTATGCACATGCTCTCTTTTCGCCTGTTTCCATACTTGCACGGACCTAGTTGTAACTTATAATTCTGTTCACTAAAACCTACACTCAACTATGTGTGAGTTAAAAGGCATACTGACACTACGCTACGCACAGGGGTGCGAGTCAGATTGTATGAGATACCAAAGGATACACTCCTAAAAAAATGACATGACAAGATGCTAGCCATTGCAATACAACACCGATAGTTGATAACCAATATAAGCAATTTGATAATAGAAAGATAGAGAATTTACTGATGTATGGCTCCTATTAACAGGGGGTGTTGTTTTTAGCACCAAAGAGATAAAAATATCAGAGTTAGAAGAAGAGAGATAATAAATTACCTAGGTACATTGTCATATAAATGGGAGGGTATCATACTATGGCATTCATACAAATCAGAGGAAAGACAAAAGATAAACTGAACAGAGCATATACCTGTCATGCTTTTATGATAGATGATGGAGTGTTTAGTAGTCGTCCATCGTCTTTGGAAATGGTATCTTCTACAAATAATGAAGAAGTAGTATCATCATTTATGATCTCAGATATAAATGGTATTGATACAACAACAACTGATATACTAAGTACTCAAGATATTGTAATTGGGACGATTCTTGCATTTATACTTGCTTTTGGATGGTCATACCTAAATGGCCAATCATCTTCCACAAGTTTTGTATCTTGGCCATCAAAGAACGGAGATGATACATTATCAGAAGATATCACCACCTCAATCAAAGAAAGTGACAATGAAAATACATTTGATGCAGAAGATTGGAAAGAGATGAGTAGAGAAGAGAACTATGTTCTATACAACACAAAGATACGACAATCAATAGATGAGAAGAAACCGACACAACAACTGGACGAAGTAAAGAAAAAAGAGAACAAAGCTGTTCTGATAGCGCTATTGGTGCTATTTATACCAATTTTCTCCATTGAATTCTTCTTTGCTCTCTCCCGTCAGTTTGTATGATGGGGATTAGGCGGAGAGCAAATAGTGATTAAATTATGTTCTCCCATATAGTATAGAATTCTTTGCCCAATATCTTTTTGGACAATCATATAACCTCTAGACTTCTGCAGTACACTAAAAGATTTCAAATGACATATGCATTATGGTTTTAATGTACACATTTCTAATTACCTTTCAGAATAACAGTCCTCACGAGGGCATCTCTAAAATCCAAAACAATAGACAAAGCTCATCCAAACAACAAATCGAGGGCTTCTTCTATATAAATATAATACATATAATACCCTACCCATCATATAGGGAGGGTGTCAATCATCTTCTTCATCATCGCTTGCCCCCAATATCTCATCTTTCCATGTTACTGATCTCTGTGATCCTATACTTTGCAGTCTCATCTTTCTAAATGATGAGTCTAAATGTATATTAGTTTCACTCTGAGTATATTTTGGTATATCCTTCTTGTCATCCTTATCTTGTATATCATGCAGATCCTCTTCCCCTATCGATTTATTATCATCGTCATCTTCAAAACTTGACAATATATCTCCGATAACTGCGGCACCTAGACCCTTTCTATTTTTTTCTACAAAACTAACATTCAATCGTCCTTCTGTTGCTGATGATGATATACTACCATCACCGCCACCTATTGTTCTATTTCGTATCAAGGAATGAGACATTGAAGTACTTAACGAACAACCTGGTCGTTGTCTACGAGACGATGGTTTCCTCCGCTGCGGTTGCATTGTTACCGACGATCCCATACTGCCTGTACTTTTTATTTTTCTGCTAATTGTTGGTTCTATTTTTATATTGGTTGGTTGGGATGTCATTATCATTATATCACCTCTATTATTCCCGACTTATTCCTCGACTATTGATTCTTTCTGTAGCAAGCTTAATGAATCAATACCTATCAAACATCAAACTCAATATTCCTCTCTGCTGATAGAGGATAGGCTTACTCTTTTTGTCTAGGGTAATAATACTAACAACTAAAGAACTTATCCACCTCTATTCTTGCTATAATACCTCTATTATTCCTCGACTATTGATTATTTCTTAGCAGCTTGTTGATATCAAACATACTATCTATTACGATCAGCATCAATATCATTACGATCAAATTAAGATTTGATGTCTGATTGAGAAATTTGAGGCTTTTGTGACTCCATAAAGTGTGAAAGCCCAAAAGGGTATCCTATTTCATTTCTCCCTCCGACCTCTTATAATCTTATAACCTGCTCCGACCTCCGCTCCTCAGCGCGGCAACTCTACAAACTACCATTGCAATGGCCGCTAAAACTCCCAAGTACATCAACCATGACGGCTACTTAGTTGCTGGTGGATTCCCCGTTGAGGGATTTAGTAGTGGTTTGAGTTATAAAGCTGAAGACAATGATTTGTTCATTGTAACTTATCCCAAGGTGAGATGTATGGATTTATGACTAGAGTTGCAATGATCAAACCAACACTGTCTTCGTATACATTCCTTATAGTGTGGTACAACTTGGACGCAACAGTGAGTTTATTTTTATATGATATGCTCATCATATTTTTGTATCTTTTTACACTTTATCTTATACTCATCTATCTATCTACATTTGCAATAACAAAAGTATCGTATATCTAATACTTAATAATGGCGTACCACTACCACCCGATGAACGTCTTGATATAGTATTTCCTCATTTAGAAGAAGTTGGAAGTGAACATATACAAACCAAAGCTGCAATTAGAGGTGGATATCGATTAATAAAGACACATCTACCTTACAATCTTGTGAATCAAAATCCAAATACAAAATATATTTATGTATCAAGAAATCCAAAGGATGTTGTTGTATCATTCTATCATCATACAGTTGGATTTCCAAAGCATTATGATTTCGCCGATGGTCAGTTTGATACATATTTCAATCTCTTCTTGGAGGGAAAAGTCGATCATGGAGATTATTTTGATTTCTTGAGACAAGCACTAGATCATAAAGATGATCCCAACATACTATTCTTGAGGTATGAAAAAGGGAGGCAGAATACAAAAGAATACATATTGGAGATTGCTAGGTTTCTTGATGAGTCTATATACCCAGGGAAGTTGCTTGCTAATGATGAAAAGATATTAAAACTAGTAATGGAACATTCATCACTTGAGAGCATGAAGATAGATCCTCAACGATGGTGCTCTGCACGAGACGGATATGAACCCTTCATTCGAACTGGCAAAACTGGAGGATGGAAAGAATTAATGTCAGAAGCACAAGCATCAAAACTACAACAAAAGCTAGACGAAACCTTTACAAAGGAGGAACTACGATGGTTAGGTGAACAATATCATTAGAACATACTTAGCAATGATAGTTGCATCAATTATGAACTAAATATTCAATTATCTTTTCCAGTATCTGGCCCACTCTCCTTGATTTTGTATAGACTCTTCAAGTATCGATTCAATACATCAATCTCCACTCGTCTTAGTTGTGCTTTCATACCATCATCAATGGCATATCTATCAGCATCCTTACTCATAGGCTCGAGTTCAATATATTGTGCTGCTGGATACTTCATTCTAATCTCCTCTTCAATATGACGAACTTCCCGTTCAACGGCTCGCATCACATCTTCTGCATACCAGCTCAACAAAACTCGTAAGTCTTTATCCAATGAATCTCGTGCATCAAAGAACTCACTTTGATAACGTGGTAAGAGTTTAGCCGCAAGGAATGTACCATCAAAATCAACTTCTGCCTTGTATGAGAATGTATCTGGACCTGTCCACTGACTTTGCACTGAGTAGACATTATCAATACTTCGTCGTGAGAGAATAATCTTCTCGATGTCTTCTCGAGTTGCTTTATCAAGTCCTTGACCAATGAGAAATCTATGATTGACATTTGCTAGCGCCATTCCCATTGCTGCAAGCAAGCCAGAGATGCATACGCCAGCCATTCCATCAAAGACTGGATTCATTGTATACTGAGTCATACCAATGCCACCAATAGCTAGCACAACGCCCAAACAAGCAGCTCCATCTTCCAACAAGACTGCCAAAGTGGCTGGATCTCGTACTTTGGTGGTAGCATACTTCCAAAAGGACATATCTTTATTCCCTTCGATACTCATACTTCCTCTAATCCCTTGAACAGTCTTTGAGAAAACATACCCATCTACCAAAAAACTCATCAAGAGCACTCCCCAGACTTCGTTAGGTACCTCACTTGTCATACTCGGATGCATCAACGACTCTACAGCATGTGTCATGGAAACACCAGCACCAAGGAAAAACGTTCCTAATGCACTAACTAATGCCCAAAAGTATATAGCTTTACCATATCCATATGGATGACTCCTATCGGGGGCATATTGTGAACTGTTCAAACCAACAAGTAATAGGGCTTGATTACCACAATCAACAACTGAGTGAACAAATTCAGATAACATTGCCGATGAGCCGCTAGATAGTGCAGCTGCTGACTTGGCAGCTGCTATTATGAAATTACCACCTAGCGCTCGTTGGACATTTTTCATTGTAGTTGCACGAGATTCTGATTGTGTGTCCTGTAATTTTTTCTCGATTGCACGACGTCTATCTAAATGACTTTTTGGATCTGATAATGTAGCATCAGTTGGTGAGAATTTGTAAGTATATACAGGATGTTGTGATGGTGGAGGCGGTATTATATTGCTGTCAGTAGGTTGCATCGTGGATGATGATTCTGTATCAATCTTCTCATTCTTTGTAGCAGATTGAGTAATAGCAGAATGTTTTGACTTTTCATCTTTTGTAGCAGATGTTTTGGTAGTGCTATGTTTAGAAGAAGATGATTCATATGCTTTGAGTTTTCTATTCAATTCATTCTTTCCAAAGTTTTGTCGTTTCACAAACAATCCAGTATCACCATCTAACATTAACTCGTTTCCTTGTAGATAGTCTGCAAAGTCATCTTGTGTTTTCTTTAATTGCTGAGTCCTTTGTGGTTTTATCGTATGGGATGACGATGATGATGATTCCATATCATCTACTTGTGATTTGATAGCATCAATATATTCCTTTGGTACATTTGTCTTCTTCTTCTTTGTATTTATTGTTAGCTGTTGCTCTTCATCTGAAGTGTCTGTAGATTCATCATATGAAGTGCCTGTAGAGTTTTCAATATCATTTGTAGGGTTGGGTTTTGTATTATTAGTTTCAATAGCAAATCTCCGGATCTGGTTACTTCTATAACTATACTTCCAAACATTTATATTGTTGTTTAATGAGTAAAACTGGCAGTTATTAGTATCTGTTGTGCGTCTCCGTATGCAGCCAACACTTGTGTTTTGGTTTATATTGCAATTATATTGTGTCAGTCTACTGATAGATGAGATATACGTGCGTCCTGCAGTTAATCTATCACCATAGTTATATACTGATAATGTTCTTATCGCTGCCCTCATCTTACTTGTATTGTACTGTGAGAGAATATAGAGAGGTACTATCTAACAATTATTACTCGTTGGATATTACGTTGCAGTTATTTGGTATTATACCTACTGATATGTAGAAGTGTGAAATCTGATTCGTCACTATACTGTTAATAATACGAATTAATATATTGCATACCGATACTTCTGATTGATTGGATGATCTAATAATATATAACAAACTGCAACAATCATTGCAACCTATATTGCAACATATAACCCGGTATCCTTCAGTAGATACTACTCTCCATGAAATAACTCTCTCAAAGCGGCCCTTTTGAAACAATAACCATATATCCATAACCACAACGATTCGTATACCAACATTATACTGCTTAGATCAGTTTTTAACGCTCTATCCATTTCTGAAATTGTTGCGCTGATCCATTCATTATATCCTGTGATATATAAACAATAACAATGTCAGATCCTAAACCCTTCTATTCAACAACACCTTTTGCGGTAGGTGGGTATATGCTCTGCTCCGCCACTCTCCTGATATCAAACAAATATGCAATCTACAAAGTAGCAGCTCCATCCTTTATATTATTCTCTCAACTAATGGGTACAGCCATTGTTGTTAAAACATTTGCAGCATTAGGTAAAATTGAATGTGATGGATTAGAAAAGACAAAAGTGAAACAGTTTCTACCAGTGGCACTTATATTCCTGGCAACTATATTTAGTAATATGAAAAGTTTACAATATGCCAATGTTGAAACATTCATGGTATTTCGATTCTCGACTCCATTAGTTGTTAGTATTGCTGATTATCTATTCTTGGGTAGGAAATTACCAAGTCCTCGTAGTTGGACATGTTTAATTGCATTATTAATTGGGGCATTAATGTATGCTAATACAGATTCGGCATTTCACGTGAAAGGATATACCTTCTGTGCTATTTGGTATTGTATCTTCTGCTTAGATCAGATATACTTGAAACATATTACAAATACAGTCAAAATGCAGAGTAATTGGGGAAGAGTATTCTATTCAAACTTTTTGGCCAGTTTGCCATTGATCTTTACATTTATTAATGATGCAGAGGAAATCACAGCATTAAAAAACATGTCCTTTTCAGCTGGTGTGGCAGTATTTATTAGTGTGGCACTAGGCGTTGGTATGAGTTACTTTGCTTGGATGGCAAGATCACTCTTATCTGCGGCGAGTTTTACTGTTGTGGGTAATACATGCAAGGTATTAACAATTGCAATCAATGTATGTTTGTGGGATAAGCATGCTTCTCCAATTGGTATCGCCTGTTTACTGTTTTGTCTCGGAGCTGCATACTTTTACAAACAAGCTCCGATGCGAGCTGACGCTAAAGATTCAGACGATGCAGGAGTTGAGACTAAACAACTACTACCCAAGTAAAGTAGTTGTGTATATGTATAACTTAATGATTAAACATTGGATGAGAGTAAATGGCTTTAATCTTATACAACTTTGGCCTATAATCCAGCTCTTTTCAAAATGTCATACAACAGCTTACTCTTCTTCAGTTTATCATAATACACATCAGCTGCCATTTGTTGGAGAGCAATACTATAGCTTGGATATGAATGCATGACAGTTGACATCTTATCAAATGATAGTTTGGCGTCCTTTGCAACTGAGAGTTCTGATATTAATTCTCCTGCTGCTGGTGACATTATTGTGGAGCCTAGTATTTGCTTTGTCTTTGTATGATATACAATTTTGATAAATCCATGAGTATCTGTGCCTTCACATACAGCTCGATCAACTTTTGATAATGGTCGATAGGATATTGATACTAAATCTTCTCCAAGTTGCTGTTTTGCAGCTTCTTCTGTGAGTCCAAACGAGGCGATTTCTGGATCTGTAAAGGTTGTAGCTGGAACCTGAGATAATACCCCTCTGTCTTTCAGTGGTAGGAGTATGTTCCTAGCAGCTATCGCACCTTGATATCCAGCGTAATGCGTGAACTGCCGATCTCCTGTGCAGTCCCCAGCTGCAAATACTCCTCTGATTGAAGTTTGTAGGTTATCATCGACTTGAATTCCATTCTTTGAGGTAATTTGAACTCCAATGTTATCGAGGCCCAAGTTTTGTATATTGGGTATTCTACCTGTGGCCACTAAGATATGATCTCCAAGTCTTGTTTCTTCAGAATCTAATGATACGATTATTGTTCCATCACTTTTTGATACAGATTCAACTCGTTGATTGCAAATCACTTGTATTCCTTCTTTTTCAAATACTTTTTGTAACTCAGTCGAAGCTTCGACTTCTTCTGTTGGTAATAGTCTATTTGACGAGATTAGTGTAACTGAACAACCAAGTCTTGATATAGCTTGTGACAGTTCACAGCCAATTGGCCCTCCACCGACTACAATTATCCTCTTTGATGTCACTTTTTGTTTTGGGTTCTGTTCTATAGATAAAAAGAACTCATTCCATACATTTTCATATGTCCAATACGGTACTGTGTCCAACCCTTTAATATCAAGCTTTGGGTCTCGTGGAGATGCTCCAGTTGCGATTACTATCCCATACTTTGCATTGAGTCGAAATGGTGTATCATCTGATTCATTTGACACATCTATAGTTCTCTCATCTCTAAAGGTTGCTCTTCCTTCTGCTAAATCAATACCTAATGATTCCAATACTTTTGGACTATCATCTTCTTCATATATTCGATTTCTCTTCTCGTCTATATCTTTCTTGACACCTTGAAGCATTTTGCGCAGTGCTGTATCGTCTATTTTGGAATCTCCGTATTGGTCATTCATTTGTTGCCATGTATATGCTCGTTTTGCAGCGGAGAGTAGTGTTTTTGAAGGGACACATCCGGTCCAAGTGCTGAAGAGAGATAATAGTAGCGTATGTTAGTAAGTGATGTTTACAATTACAAAGGCAATCAAATAAAGACAAACATGAGGTGCAGACTTTCCAGTCACCACCAACTTTATTCGATTCGACTAGACATACCGATTTATCAAAGGTTGCAGCAAATTTGGCAGCAGTAAGTCCTGCTGATCCTCCACCAATCACTATCATATCATAGGTTGTTGACGTAGATGCATTGAGCGATACAGGCTTCTTCTTCTTACCCCGTCTTATGTCTCTCTTCCAACCTTTCATACGTTGTGATGTTTTTGATGGATATGGAAGTAGTTGTGTAGTCGATACGATACAATTATTCAAAGACGGAGATGAAACAAATCCATCAACTCTACATATAACAGATAGCCAACATGCAATACATATAGAGACGAGACATCTCCCAATCATGGCAAACATATGCTGTCTATTAGATTATGATGTCCATCCATAGTAATTACTGCACTCTCATGGTAGGATACCTACCACCCCCAGCTAGCTTTGCAAAAACAGAACATCTGCGTGCTCAAACAGAATGTTGATGGGTCTGCTGGCAGAGTATTGTAGATCAGACTATCATAATACAATCTCTACTTAAGTATAATATAATCAGAATAAGTCTCTTATTTAATTGAATTTATATCTCCTACACGAGAGTTGCAATAATCCGCCGATACTTATTTTGACAAGATTCGAACAAAGGAAAGCAATGATCCAGCGTCTTCTCAGCTACAGATCGTCCAACAATGCAGCTCTTTACAAAAGTAATCAATGTGCAATACCATCCGTAATATCAAGAAGATATCTCTCGAGTACTGCAAATACTACTACTACCAGTTCACCATCTCAACATAATACACACCGGCCTCATCCACAAATCTTAGATGAACATACCCTTCTATCACAACTAACTCCACTCAAACGTATTATATGTTTATGTCCAATACCTCTAGGAAGATCCCGTATACCCTGGAGTGGAGGAGACTCAAACCATCCCGAGGATGAGACCATTAATCTCAACTTTCAATCACAACCTTTAAATATGGCACAGAATTTACAACAGATGCAACCACTAAAGGTGGCCAAGTATAGATATGGTGAACGATTTGCAATTGGTGTTGCTGTTAGTGATCCATACTTGAGTCATGCTCAGCCTATATACATGGCCGGCGGTGATGAATATAAAGATGATGATGAAGTGAAAGAACGATTTGTTGCTGAGCTTGTACCAACCTTTAGATGTGATGGTGAGTAAGATTCATCTTCTAGAACACATATCTCAAATTTGTTGACTTACAGCCTTTTCAACTCATATCATTGCAGCACATAATCTTGGATCATCTCCCGTCTTTCATACAAACTTGCCGTACTTTAGACACGATTTTTTACAGGTGAGTGAATGATATTATGATACATCTTTAGTGGAGGAGAGAGGTAGAGCAAGGTCTGGTCTCTGTCATCAATGTAATGTCTTTTTGTATCAATAGCATTCCTCTTTTGTTTAGAGTACCGACAAGAAGGATTTGGGAAGGAACATTATTGCACACTGGATACTTATAATGAAAGAGAAGTGCTTTCGGCTTTCCCTACATATTTTGGAAAAAGTTCTATGTGCTTACTTCTTACTCCAATGTTTACTATGCACTAACATATTGAACTTCATCTCATGAATCAACAGCATATCGGTCATTTTGATATTGGAGCCATTGTCTTAGCCCTACCGATGAAACCGACAGCTAATCCTTTCAGTCAAACGCCGACAAAGGTACAATTAGAACAGGAGCAAAAGTTACAGCAAATACGACAATGTCTCTTGAGTGTTTTACAAAATTATGTGTCTGTAGAAGATGATGAATATGTAAATGAAGAATCAATGATGATGGATAGTGAAGAAGCGAATAGCGATGCTCGTCGACTACCATCTCTTGGTCCGTTGAACGTACAAGGCTGTATTGATCATCAATTAAGTATAACAGAAGTACTATCCAAATCAGATAATGATTGTCAATACGGAAGTTGGGATAATATCTCGGCATCATTAAGAGACATTCAGAATATGCATACGATGGGAAAGCTACCTGATGCAGCAACTGGGGGCAATGGAAGTAGTGGTGCATATCTAAGCAATCAACAATATGTAGCTCACAATGTCAACTCATCGGTGCCACCTGAGATACATGCTGCTGTCGCGTTGAATGCGATGATGGATAAATACACTAGTGGGTATCAAAGTGGCTTGTTCTGAGAGAAAGTATTCAAGTAGCTGACAAGGATGTGAATATGAGTGTGGGTTCGATTTCAATTCCAACAATCTGCATGATCTAGGTAGTTTGTGACTTGATAGGTATCAGTGTTTCAATCTATACTATGCTCTAGCTGCCCTATATATGTAGCCTCTCTCCTCCTCTCTACATCGTATGAGGTCTCCTCTATGCAGTTTTCCTATGAACTTCGGACAAATTATTGTCTCGTAAGAAGTTTTTAAGAAGTTTTAGGCCTCTTGTGGGCCTAAATAATTTATGTGCAATGTCACTTGATCGTAATTTATACTACACATCCCTACCATTGCAATTGCAAAGAACAATATTGATATATATATATATTGCAGTATTTTTGGAAGAGCAGATATATATATAAGCATAGTGTATAATTTTTAATACCTCTTCATTCTACACACTACAAACACTACAAATCACGAACATAAAAAAATGATATTGGCGAATAGCCTTAGGTACTCAATCAGCAGAGGATTATTATGTAACTGCCCTCAACAATTAATAAACTGCATCTAATTCATATTATTGCAAATCTACATTATCTACCAATTGTGAATAGGATTAATTACTACCATTGCAATGAAACTATCAAAATATATTTCAAAGCAATCGAAAAAGGCCTCATGTTGTATGGGAAAGTCATCCATAATCGATGACGTAATAGAAGATGACGAACCACCTCTTGTTGATTCAGGAAGGACCCAAAAAACAGGCAGGATATCCAGGACTAATAAGACGGACAATATAGTACTAGGAGAGACCGCCGACGGTTTACCATTTCATGATGATGGCATCATCATCGATACTAAGCCCCCAAGTTGTAGTCCCTCACGAAGAAACAGTAGACCAAAACGTGTACCATCAATCGATCTGCAGGATGATAGTCAACAATTTCGTGTAAGCTTGGGATCTAGTCGTCGACCATCGAGTGATTGTTCAACAAGACGTCCCTCGTTATGTTCCTCCATGGGGTCAATGAGATCTCTTCAAGCATATTCTCAGCATACAACAACTGCTCCTGCTCCTTCTGGACAATGTCCTTATCGGCACGGGACGGTATATACTGATCCATATCCAGGGTATATCCATGGAAATCCAAAGGTAAGTTTAAATTAATGATATGGGGAGATTGTATCTTTTGTGCATAAGATGTGCACATTTTTTTTTAACTAACATATTATACACATATACACTCCACAATATCATTTTTCCTCAGCGTGGGATATGTCCCAATGGATGTAGACCAGAAATGAATACACAAGTGATGTCAGATGAAAGTCCAAATGAAACAATGTTACGAGAGGCTATAGAATTTATACAGTTGTATTATCACGAGCGAGGGGATGAAATGAAGGGGAAAGAAGGGTTCATATCAAAAGAGAAGAGATTAGACGAGATTAAAAGATCTATCGTTACAACTGGTACATATGAGCATACATTTGATGAGTTGCAGCATGGTGCCCGTGTGGCTTGGAGAAATGCTCCCAAGGTAAGACTTTGGCCTAGAATGCATGAATTTGGTTGTCTCCCTCTCGTGTCATTAAAAACTAATCCCTCACCCTGACCCCCCTTCCCTCTTTGATCTCTCCTATTCCCCCCAGTGTTCAAATCGAAAATATTGGGCGGATTTGAAGCTATTAGATCAGAGGAAGGTTACGACTAACAAGGGCATGTATGATGCCTGTATACAACATTTGTCAAAAGCTGTAAGTTCATTGGTATAATGTTATTTTGTATACTTTGTCTAAAACCCTTATCATTTACTTATGATTGCTTTATACCTACCGACAGATGTCATCTGGTGTATCAGAATCATACATCACTGTATTCAAACCTGCTACTACCAACTCACCAGGTCCACGCATATGGAACGATCAACTGCTAAGCTATGCAAGTTGGAGATCTACTGACGATGAAGGTATTGAAGGAGATGAAATAATTGGTGATGCCAAAAACCTAAGATTCACAGAAATGCTACAGGAGAGATTTGGCTGGAATGGACCTAAACATGGAGCGAAGGGAAAATATGATTACCTTCCGCTTGTGATACAGGCAGATCCGCAAGGTCCGCCTGAATTGTTTGAAGTGCCCCCAGAATGTGCTCCTCCTGTTCAGATACACCATCCAAGATATCCAGAGCTTGGAGAACTAAATCTTCAATGGTATCCAATCCCTGCAGTTTGTGCATTAGACTTGACAGTTGGTGGCATCCTCTACACGGCTGTTCCTTTCAATGGTAAATTTTACTTGTTGTCGACTCTCTCTTTGCGCAATACAATAAACACTGTGTCGACTAATCTCTCATAATCTTGATTTCAAAACTGCATAGGTTGGTATGCCACCACTGAGGTGCTACGTGATCTAGTTGACGAGTCTAGATACAATATGTTGATTCCGATAGCCAATGCTCTTGGCATGAATACAGATTTGAAGCCAGGAGAAGCTCCACTGTGGAAGGATGAAGTAATGCAAATACTATCTTCGGCTATCTACCATTCATTTAAGACGTCAAATGTTGGCATGATTGATCACCACTCTCTCATTGATATGTTTTGGGATTGGTACACCGCAGAGATGAAGTCTCGAAAATATTGCCCGGCCAACTGGAAGTGGGTCATCCCTCCAATGAGCTCTTCCACGAACAAAGCTTACCTTGGTCTTCACAAAGCACAAGAATATACTTTAAAGCCAGCATATCTTTTCGGAGCTTCTCCATTTCAACTGGAGACAAATTACTTTGGAAGCCGTGATACGAGTAAAGCAATGTCCAAGTTGATACATTGTGTGTACATGGCAATGTTGTTTAAGAGAGTTGTGAAACGAATTCGAGGAAGGAAACAACCTGTGCTAATCATATATGCATCAGTCACTGGTAACGCAGCTAAATACGCTTCTGAGCTAGGATCTATATTGGCATCGGCTTACAATGTGTCGTTCTTTGATGCATGTGGAGTTAGCAAGGTGGATGTCGGCAAGCTTATTGAGACAGCAACATTGACGATCTTTGTAACCTCGACAATGGGAAATGGAGAGCTACCTTCTCAGAGTCGTAAGTTCTTTTCGACACTGTTTGATGAGCCTTATCTGGTAAACAAGCAATGCGCTGTACTTGGATTCGGAAGTCGAAACTACCCAATATTTTGCGGAGCCGCTACTGAAATCTCAAGACGACTTAGGAAGATTGGAGCGAAAGAAGTCATACAACGAGGTGAATGTGATGCTGTGCAGGGAGAGTCATCAACCTTTTATGATTGGACATTAGTACTAGTGTCACGAATGGCAAGTACAGCTACAAATCCCTTGATACAACAACTTGCAAACAACATGAAGGAGAACACCTTGTCTAGTCTGGTTAGATCACATAGCCTATTAGATTCTGTCAAAGTAGAGGTATTTACAACAGAAGAAGTCGAACATGCAGCGGCTGCTTTGTTCATGAGTAAGAGAAGAGGTAGTGGGGGTACAATGGGTTCAAGCGCCCGACGATTAAGTACAGCAGGAACAAGCGGTAGAAGGCTGTCAATGGATGCAGGTTCAAGTAGTAGAAGTGTTGATCCCAGTCTCCTTGCATTAGACTCATCTGGTAGAAGACGGAGTACAGGAGAAGCTCCAACCAAGAAGTCTTCTCCACGTTCGCCGAGAGCATCCTTTACATCTACAGCAGCATTAACTACATCATCGACAACATTCGATGTGCCTACCTCAATAGATGTAGTCGAAAAAGTTGGATTGCCATTATTAACGACGTCGTCCTCAATGGACGAAAGAATTATGGTAATCATAGGAAGTTCTGGGCAACACGGTGGTGAAGATGTACTTTCTAGTCATATCATAAGTCGGGAAGATCTCATTGGTTCAACTGATGAAGATGAAGCAACAACAAGGAAAACATCTCTCATTAAGATTGACTTGAAGAGCTCACCATACCATCCAGGTGATCACATATATGTCTATCCGAGAAATATCATTGACATTGACCAGCTTGAGACTTTTGTGAGCCACCTCTCTCGGGTTAAAGAGGCAGGTGGGCGTGATGACGACGATATGAATCTTACAGATAATATTTATGTATCCTTCGAGAACGATACTCCCAAGTCGGAGCTCAAGGTCATGCTACCTCTTCTTTACCAGTCCTTGGGTAGTCTCATGCCTCTGGACTACTTCTTTGAAACTCAGGTGGCTCTTGAATCACCAATCTCCCAACAGGCGTGTCTTGACTTGTCACAGCTAGCCACAAGTTCTAAAGATATAGCAGTTTTGACCAATATCGGAAACAACAAGAGAGAGTATGATGATTTACATAGTTTATGTGGCTTGAAGTGGATTGATATGTTCAAGGTAGCTATTACTCCGTGAAATTATTGTGTACATATGCTCTTTTCCCTTCACTTACAATCGAACCCTTCTTATCCCTCTTTTGATATCAAGACATTCCCGTCGCTGTCGAAAAAGGTAACTATCAACTTTCTGTTATGCAACTGCAAGATAAACCATCCTCGATCCTACTCCATTGCTAGTTGTAAGGACGTTGTGGGCTCCGAATTACATATAGTCGTTGGAAGGTAAGAAGAGTGCTTTCAAAAGCCAAATCCGTGTCAATAATCCATTTCATTAGCTTATACTAATCATATCAACTCTTCAATTACAAATAGGCTCCTTTACTCTCGGGGTGGTAGTAAGCAGGAAGTTGGAGTATGCTCCAATTTTCTCACACATATTGAACCGGGTAAGTTATATATTATGGTATCATCGATGTCAATCTCGGACTTTATCATATATTGCTAAAATACCAACACATGTACAAAACAGGAGATGAGATTCTATTCAAGATTGAATCGGCTCCGTCCTTTAGATATCCAGTTGATCCTATTTGTCCGATCATATTCATTTGTACTGGCACGGGATACTCTCCGATGAGAGGTCTACTTCAGAAGAGATCCTATTTGAAATCTCAAGGACAGCAACTCGGTCCTGCCTTTATGATATTTGGCTCTAGAAGTAGTGAAGAGGGTTTGTTCCATAATGAATTAGAAGCCTTTGAGAATGAAGGCGTACTGACGAAGACTTGGATGTGCTATTCTCGAGAACCAAACAAGAAGAAAGAATATACTACTACAAAGATTCGTTCACCGAAAGTCAGGGATGTGATAAGCCCACTTCTAGCCAAATCCAATACACACATCTATATCTGCGGTTCCGCGAATATGGCCGAAGTATGCAAGACTGCACTGCGTGACCTTTCTCCACAAGCTTCTGACTTTGATGACATCGTCGAGGGAAATCGTCTTCACCTTGATGTTTTTGGTGCTCGTACATCTTCACGAATAACTCATGCTAAAAAGAGAGTATCATCCTATACACTCGGAGAGGACGAGCTTTATCTTAGTACATTCGACGATGTCAATCTTGAAAGTTCTATTAGGAGTAAGAACGGACGAGGTAACAATCTCACTTCTAGCTGTATCATTGGGGGTAATGACATTCAGTCAATGTTAGACAACCTTCAAATGAATGATACCACTCATAGTGGGTTTAACAGTAGTGGCGGTATAGACATCAAATCAGTCTTATTGGAAAGTCTCAAACATAATAACGACTCGGCTCACAAATCATACCTTGAGAACTTAGATCATGGCTGTGACTTAGACACGTCTCTGTACCGGGGTACTAACTTCGATAAGACGAGGCGAGTACGAGCAGCTTCCTTTAATGAATCGGATAGCCGTGGAAGAAGAATGCAAGTATCGTTCCATGATATATCTATTTCCTCAAGGTTATCTCAAGACAATAATTTGATACCAGAAGGAACGCGTGAAGAAGAAAAGGATACAACTGTATTGGATGTGGAGATGTCAGATGATTCTTCTGGTTATGCAGATTTCATGGCTTTCTTGGGCAAGGCAGAGTGACACTTGCTACAACTTATTGCTACTAGTTCAAGTAACATAAACGATGAAGAATTATATATATACATTTAGTCCTACAATTCTCCCTCTAAAGATTGAATATATCTACTTCTACACTACTCATCATATCATTCAATAGCTGACACAGCAGGTCTGTGCCATTCCTCATGTGCTTGCATTTGACAGCTCCAACAAGGCACCTCATTCAGAATCTTCACACATGCTGCACTTCGTCGCAAAGGCCTCATTCAGGTATGTACATTGAGAGCAACGCCATTGTGACGAACCCCCTGCTCCTCCCTTTGATATCGTATTTAAATTACACTGTGGTGGTGGTCTTGAAGTATCTTGAGGTTCAGGACTGAATGTCGCTGCCCCAAATACCTCCAAACCATGTGAACTCTCAAATGCAGCATTATTACTTTCATCCTTAACTGTACTTCTTTTGTCAGCAGCTGGAGGAGGAGCCTCTTCCTCGTCGGACGAATCGTCCAAACATATAATCTCCACCTCTTTTTTTGGTGTAGACTTTGGCTTCTTGTCTTCCTCAGCTGCTGCTGCTGCTACTTTGTTAGCATTGATTACATCATTAGCCATACCTGATGTTTTGGAACGTTTAAGATCATTCCCCCAAATTGAATTCGTCATGTTTGCAATGTCTTCATTACTTGATCGTTTCTGAGATCGTTTCATTGAATCCAAATTCTTTGAACTTGCCCTCCCTCCTTCTTTCTTAACAGGTGATGAACTCATACTACTAGCAACTAATGGTGATTTCGATACAACCTTGACAGCCTCATCATCGTCACTACTATCTAAATCTAAACATATAACATCATCCTCTTTTTCTGGGTCATATGTAGCCATTTGTTTCAAACATGCCTCCAATCGATGGAAGAAGGGTAAGTATGGATGTGCTGAACTTTGTTCTTGATATGCTTGAGGTACATCCTTCTTTAATCGATCATGTGCCTGTTTGGCAATTGGGCGTAACATACCTGCTAATCGTATAGTTGTTTGTTCATCCTTCTTTAATGCCTTGACATTACGATGTACCTCTTCTAAATCATTACATATTGAGTTCGCACCACCATGTTTGGATAACCATTTACGTAATCCCCATGATTCATTCTCACGCATACCACCTAGGAATGCATTCTTAACTTGTTCACATCCCTGTGGTATAGCGGTATTGGCATCATGTACCAACACTTCCATTGCAATCTTTGCCTCTATTAAATATTCACGTGCCATTAATGTTTCATTTAACTTTTCAAATCGTTTTGGTAATGGTGCTACATATGTTGAATGGAATTGACGTGATGTCATACCATTCCCACCTCTCCGGCCGGTAGTAACATGCGCCCGACGGGCGGCAGTCTGTGATCTTTGTGCAATTTGTAATCCCTGACGTAACTCCTGTTGACAATTCACTAAAAAGTCAACACAGGGTAAAAATCGTGTTATTACATCATCAGTCTTTGTACGGATATGTCGTACTACCTCATTACCATTTAATGGTGTTAATGATACTGCTGAGACTGTTAATGTTATAGTATCAAGTAATGGATCAATTTGATGTGATGGTAATGATGAATGATCACGTCCAGTTGGTAGATGTAATGATGATATACCCAATGATCCGATAACTTCGGGAGAGGTTAGTAAACTTTTGGATTTACGACCTCGACCTCTCCCCCTGGATCCTGTTGTAGTTGATCTACTTCTACTTGTGGTGGCGGATTTACTTCGTCTTCCCTTCTTCTTGCCCTGTTGTGCTGCTGCAACTTGCTGCTGCTGCTGTTGTTGAAATTGTGCAGCCTGTTGTGTCATACCCAACATCCCCTGTTGTTGTTGTTGTGCCATGAAATATGCTGCCAATTCATTATTTTGATTATTTCCCATTCCAACCATACCCGGTTGCTGCTGTTGCATTGGATAATTGGGTATATTATGTCGTATACCACCCGTGGGTAAATTATGTTGTATCCCAACTCCTGTGGGTAATGCCATTTGTTCACCTACGAATCCACCGCCGCCAAATTGATTATTTGTAGCTGTATAGAAACCACCATTATTCCCTCCCAAACTAGCTGTGTTGTCTAATAGTAAATAGGAAAGAGTAAGGGATACAAGAATTGATAAGGACAAAATCTGCTTAGCACAAAAAAATACAACACACAAAGTGCATATCTCGTATACCCACAACACACACCCCTAAACAAATCCAACCCAACTTTTTCACACACATAACAAACAAACATAGAAAAACTCACTATTGTTATTGTTAGGAGCAGTGGCACCAAAAGCACCCGCTAGCCAATTAAAGCTTGAATCATCCATACCCTGTAATAATGCATCACAATAGTCTAATCCATTTCCTGCCCCTCCCCCTTGAGATCCCATATTATTGCCTGCGCCTATTCCATTTACAGGTTGTTGTTGCATTTGATTAATGGGAGTAGGTTGATAATCAATTAATGTCGAATATGGATCTAATAACTGTAAACTATTATTGGAATTACTCCTTTCTCTATTACCTCTATTGCCACCACTTCCACTACTATTGTTAGTGCCATAGCCGTTATTTATTGGTGCTGGTGACAAACTAGAGTTATTAGCATGCTGTTGATTATTATATTGTGAATTGTATTGCGTGGATGGCATGTTGAGTGAATATCCTTGATTGGGATTAGTGTTATAATTTAAGGGTGAGTAATTACTACTACCTAAATCTGACATATTACCGCCATTATCTTGCTGTTGTTGTTGATTAGTAGTATTGTTTAACTGGTAAGTAGCCTGTAAGTAAGCAGCATATCCATCATTAATATTATTGTTATTGTTATTAGTTTGTGGTACTGCCGTGGTTGGTGTTAAGCTACCGCCCCCTCTATTATTATTACCGTTATTATTAGTTGTTGTACTGTCGTTATTGTTGTTGACAAAGGCATTTAATATAGATTCCCATCCATTATCGGATGATGTTCCTCCTTCACTGTAATTGTTCATAATTTTTGTGTGATATTGTTTTTCGCTCTTTGCAATAAAAACTTATACTCTTGGCGTGATACCTCGACCTTGATATCTTACAACAAATACACTAACTACCTCACTGCCAACTTAATAAGAACATACTTATTGGTTGCATAGGCAGAGTGGCCTTATAAACAACCTTGTACTCTATGCCAATGTTAGAGTCTTATCAAATTTTGTGGTGAGGCCTGTCGTACCTCTTTATAAGTCACTGAAAATATATTAATACTCATATTCAGGGAATAACTGTAACCGCTGGCTTTTTATCAATATCAATGAATCCATATATGAAGTGAACAAAACTCCACATTTATTCAGAGTACCTAACCAATGCCAAACATCTATTATTCAACAACCTACATGCTGCTATACCCCCACTTGATGGCCAAACATGTCCTGATCAAGTTGGCTGGAAATCGAGATTTTTTCCTGATCTGAGGCATGAAACCCGCCAACAAGTGTGGTGGTAGAAGTGGGATGGAGGGACTTACAATCATGCTGGGAGTGTTACTGACCTTGTTATGTACCTAACCAATGCCAAACATCTATTATTCAACAACCTACATGCTGCTAGTTGGCTGGAAATCGAGATTTTTTCCTGATCTGAGGCATGAAACCCGCCAACAAGTGGTGGTAGAAGTGGGATGGAGAGGGACTTACAAATCACGCTGGGAGTGTTACTGACCTTGTTATGTACCTAACCAATGCCAAACATCTATTATTCAACAACCTACATGCTGCTATACCCCCACTTGATGGCCAAACATGTCCTGATCAAGTTGGCTGGAAATCGAGATTTTTTTCCTGATCTGAGGCATGAAACCCGCCAACAAGTGGTGGTAGAAGTGGGATGGAGGGACTTACAATCATGCTGGGAGTGTTACTGACCTTGTTATGTACCTAACCAATGCCAAACATCTATTATTCAACAACCTACATGCTGCTATACCCCCACTTGAT
>Ga0214480_100025_pt1 | contig 50354 bp, 32 predicted proteins | sample M1_20Mar14CPVII9_3_FD_165042 | JGI IMG/M metagenome (GOLD analysis project Ga0214480, IMG submission 165042) | Marine eukaryotic communities from Monterey Bay, California, United States - M1_20Mar14CPVII9sort6BwellE17 | ecosystem: Environmental > Aquatic > Marine > Unclassified | place: USA... | reverse complement strand
CACTTCCAGGCAATGTTTGGCCATCAAGTGGCACCTCAGGCCATCAAGTGGCACCTCAGAGATGTAGGCTTGCAAGAGTAGTGGTTGTTTGGCATTGTATAGGTGTATAGCAAAGTGATGAACACTCACAGCATATTTCTAGGGCCCTCTGCCATACTTTTACAGCCACTTGTTGGCAGATTTCATGCCTCAGATTCCGATTTCTGCCCACTTCCAGGCAATGTTTGGCCATCAAGTGGCACCTCAGAGATGTAGGCTTGCAAGAGTAGTGGTTGTTTGGCATTGTATAGGTGTATAACAAAGTGATGTACACTCCAAGCATATTTCTAGGGCCCTCTGCCATACTTTTACAGCCACTTGTTGGCAGATTTCATGCCTTAGAAATCTGATTTCTGCCCACTTCCAGGCAATGTTTGGCCATCAAGTGGCACCTCAGAGATGTAGGCTTGCAAGAGTAGTGGTTGTTTGGCATTGTATAGGTGTATAACAAAGTGATGAACACTCCCAGCATATTTCTAGGGCCCTCTGTCATACTTTTACAGCCACTTGTTGGCAGATTTCATGCCTCAGATTCCGATTTCTGCCCACTTCCAGGCAATGTTTGGCCATCAAGTGGCACCTCAGAGATGTAGGCTTGCAAGAGTAGTGGTTGCTTGGCATTTTATAGGTGTATAGCAAAGTGATGAACACTCCCAGCACAATTGTAAGGCCCTCTGTCATTCTTTTTCAGCCACTTGTTGGCAGATTTCATGTCTTAGAAATCTGATTTCTGCCCACTTCCAGGTAATGTTTGGCCATCAAGTGGCACCTCAGAGATGAAGGCTTGCTAGAGTAGTGGTTGTTTGGCATTGTATAGGTGTATAACAAAGTGATGAACACTCCCAGCACAATTGTAAGGCCCTCTGTCATACTTTTTCAGCCACATGAGGGCAGATTTCTTGCCTCAGAATTCCGATTTCTGCCCACTTCCAGGCAACGTTTGGCCATCAAGTGGCACCTCAGAGATGAAGGCTTGCAAGAGTAGTGGTTGTTTGGCATTGTATAGGTGTATAACAAAGTGATGAACACTCCCAGCTTATTTCTAGTGCCATCTGTCATTCTTTTACAGCCACATGAGGGCAGATTTCTTGATGCCTCAGAAATCCGTTTTCTGCCAACTCTCAGGCAATTGGCCATCAAGTGGCACCTCAGAGATGTAGGCTTGCAAGAGTAGTGGTTGCTTGGCATTGTATAGAGATATAACAAAGTGATGAACACTCCCAGCACAATTGTAAGGCCGTCTGACATCCTTTTACAGCCTCAAGGAACTCTTTGTATTTGCCCAGGGGCATCTCTTATTGCCCCCTACCCACTCTAATCTATCTATTGTTGTTTGTTTGATTTAGAGAGAGTGTTTCAATATTGTTATCAACCACGCACCATGCAGATCAAAAGGAAGAGAAGGGATGGCAGTAGTAGGAGGAAGAATATAATACGTATAGTTCTTCTTTTGATTGGCAGTATAGCTTTAATTATATTGTTCAACATAATCAATGAAAAAGATGAGTTTACTTCTGTTGGTGCAGGATATACAAAAACAGATGGTGGTGGTGAAGGTACTATGCTACGGGGTGAATTATCACTGAATGAAAACATAAATAGTGCTACTGAACAGATTCAACGGCAGGATAAACATAGTGATATTGCAAAGATACCATATATAAATGAACTGAATGAAAACACAATTAATGTTGAAGCACAAGACATAAAACAAACACAAGATGTGGTTGTTGCATCTACTGATCTACATGAAACTACATTGCAATCCGAGATTGATATAGAACAAGATATACAACCTGAACAACAAGAGATACAATCTGAAATATCCCCGCTGAGCCTATTACATTCTCCAGATGTTATTAATCTACCTCCATGTGAGGCTATACGCCATGATCTTTCTACACCCAACACAATACAAGTTGATACTTCTCAAATTGCAATATTATCTAATTGGTCTCCTACAGCTATTAATAAATGGGGTAACAGAACACAATTTCAATCTACATTTGGCAATTATCCACAATATATTAAGGGAAAAGATGTGCAACCATTAACAGATAAGAATGGAGAGCAATGTAAAACAAAAACTAGTACTTTAACTGATACAATGCTTAAACTTTCAACAACAAACAACACTGCACAGAAGAATGAAATGAATTTACTATTCTTTACCAATAATAAGGAACACCCATCCTTTCTTGAGGCACTGTCTTCCGATTACTCTATCCCCAGTCCGATCGAAAGCATACCTTCCTTCTCGAATGGTAATGGATTTCAAGTATTCTCAGCAATGGAAAAAGGATCATCACATCCGTTTCATTCACATGACGCCGCGTGGCTTGGACAGATATCAGGTTCTCGCCTTTGGTACTTTCTACAACCAGATACGCCAAAGTCTATAGTTGGCGAAAAGGTGAATGGTTGTGACTATCTACTAGGTCGAGTACCATTGCCGAAAGGAGCAACAACGTGTATACAGAATACAGGCGAGGTAATGTACTTCCCACCTAAATGGATCCATGCAACGTGTGCTTTAGAACCATGGTCTGTAGGTATTGGTGGACAAGGTGGCTCTCCAAATGTTTATGACCAAAACTTTGTAGTATTAGATCAACAATTAGACGAGACTACTGAAGTAGAAGAACAACAAAAGCTGATAGATTGTGGTGTATTGGATGAGAAGAAAGATGTCCAAACTAGTAAATCGGCCGTTAATACAATAGAAGAAAAGGGCGAACCATCTACAACAGACGAAGTTGACGATAAAGAATGGAAGTGGTTCGGCGGTGATATAGGTGCTTATTATGACAAGCTTGAAGCAGACGAACACGAAAAACGAGATCCGAATGTAATAACATCTTATGCTGTTCACAGGTGGATGGGTCCTGATTACTCGACCCTTATTCACTATGAGTTGATCAGACAGGCCATATACGAGCTCGTTCTCGGCAAGATTGCTCCATCATCGGAGAGCCATTCCTCCTCCGATGATACAGTACTGAGATTGTTTGACGCAGGATGTGGACTTGGTCCAGGTCTAATGTGGTTCGAACAACACGAGCCTGCTTGGGAATTAGTTGGCCATACTATCTCAGAGGATCAACATAAATGGATTATTAATGATTTACCAAAACACAAGTTCGAGGCAAAGTTGAGGACTTATGATGAGCCACTCGAAGATGGCAGCGTTCCTCCATTCAACGTCGTGTACTCGATAGAAGCGGCGATTCACTCTCCTAATCTACAGTCAAGTCTCCAGGCCTGGTCAAAGGCGTTGTTGCCCGGCGGAGTGATAGTTCTTATCGACGATTTCCTTTCAGTCGGCGTTCCCAAAGATGATCCAGATGTTCAGTTGTTTAGAAAATCTTGGCTGGCAACATCAATCTTTAGTACTACTGAGATATCTAATTGGGCAGATGGTATGGATATGTCTCTAGTCCGAGATCTCGATCTTGGTAGTATGTATCAAATAGTCAAACGCAATTATAGAAATAAGAATCCAGTACTAAGAGATGAACAAGGAAGAGAGCATCAGGGGTGGCTGGGTAGTAAAGTACGTCAGAAGTTACTGATTGAAGGAAAGATCACATATCGACTGATTGTACTTAAAAAGAAGGGAGAGACAAAGAAGATAAACGATGCAGCAGTAAGAACATGTGATCAAGTACCTTCGGTTGCAAATAATAATGATCAAAATTCAACGTTATCAATAACAATAGATCCGGTATTGATGAGTGGAAGAGGCAAGAAAGGTGGTGAACAAATGGCTTGCATAAGTAGTTGGTACTGTTGTGATAAAGGAGAATTGCTATTTGATGAGTTGGAGCGAAAACGAACAGAGAGAACGGGGTACCTTCAGCTACCAAGAGACTTGTTCGGGCACTATCTCACTTCATTTTCCAAGCACTTGACAGACTTTTATCGGACTTATCCATCAGACTATCCAAATAATAACACAAAAGGAATATTTCTGGATATAGGAGGCACAGGCTCAACAGCATCCGGTATGAAACAAGTTACAAGCAAGTTCAGCCACTGGTCAGGTCCATTGGAATATTGGGTATTAGATTCAGATGCAAAAGCAAAAGAGCTGAGTAATGCGGTAGTCTGTGATATCGATAATTGTCCAGAGGCTCCTGATTGTGGCTACGACGTTACCTTTAGTCACACTGTTCTTGAGCATGCAGATAGGCCCTGGAAGAGTTTTGATACAATTGCAAGGATAACAAAAAAGGGTGGCTTAACATTGCATTTGGTGCCTTGGTCATATCAATATCATGCAACACCTGGTGACAATTACAGGAAAGTCCGCGTTTGTGTTGTTTTGTTGTGTGTTTTAGGTGATTTGGCTACTACTTTTGACCTTACTCCGCCTTGTTTGATTGCCTATACAAACCACATATACTAACACAAGTTACTATTGTCTCACTTCATCTTCATAAACTTGATAACGGCATCTTCCATATAGATTTAGCCACACAGCTCTTCGTATTCTATTAGAAGATAGGGGATTCGAGGTTCTTGACGTTGGTTATGATATATGTACTCAGCCCGAGAACATGTTGAAGAATAAGAAAGACGAGCACTTTGAAAAGATTTGGTTAACTTATGTTGTTGGAAGGAAACTATGAGATAGTTTGAAATACCTAATCAATTAAAGGTTAATTGCTTGAAACCTCGTGACGAATACCATGATTAACGAAACAAGGTCGGGCATAGTACTTGAAAGTAGTAGCTAGTCAAAGATACGACTAACTTTGGTATCTTTCGGAAATAGTGAATATGTCTAGACAATATTTCCTAATTATATACATCATATAGCTCGTGGTATCACTACAAGATATTCCTTTATCAGTCATGCCAACGAGGAGGCTGTTTCTCAGAGGTATCATCGTCATCTATATATATTGATAAAAGGATACCGCTGAATTTTCTGAGTAGTCTTGCTTCTCTTGATGTCTTGCTTTTACTTGATGCAATCAAGTTACTAGTACAAGTTATTAGCTGCATGCAGTAGAGAATTTTATCAACATCTGGAGACTCAGTGCATGCTGTGGTTGGTCAAGTAACTTGCCACAGTTTCATCTCCTGATATGGTCTCATAAAAAGCAAATAACAAAAAGATCAACAACTTATCAAGCAACTAGAAACTGAGAAGATGATGAACGAGTTTACAAATAATTTGAAGGAATACTTCAATGTTCTGAACAACCCGAAGTCAACAGTTCATGAAATGGATGAAGTCTTCGAGAAAGTCTTTCATGACGACTTCACTGCCAAGCTAGAAGGCGGCGGCTTTAGTGGTGTCGATTCGCCGACTGATGCCCCTCTTGCTCTTGATAAAGCTCAAGTGAAAGCAATCAAGGCGGATCAGTTTAAGACGAGGAGAACAGGCAAGCCTGTGGTCTTGGTAAAGCTTCAAGTGATTGACAAAGATCATGTAGAAGGAGTTATGGTCAAGGGAGACGAGTGGCGTAGGCACCAGCTTCTCACATTGAAAGAGGGCAAGGTTGTTAGCCTTGAAACGATATCCGACATTGATGATTTGGTTTACAACTTGAATCATTATATCAAGGTTCAAAACAATCCTGAATCCACCGTTGAAGATATGAACAAGGCCTTCAAGAATAACTTTCATGATGACCTTGTGGCTGACGTTGCAAATTATCCATCTGGGTTGACAAAAGATGACGCCAGGAAGATTGTGATGAACGACTTCGCTGACAAGGCCGTGCTATCTTTCGATCAGATCGATGTGATTGACTCGTCTCATTTGGATATCATCATTACTAAGAAGGGAGGTTGGACTCGTCATCAGATCTTGACAGTAAAGGATGGAAAGATTATTAACATTGAAACTGTTAATGGAAGCACGGATGAAGGAGGGATTGTGAAAGCCTTTGACGTCCAACAATCATACCCCGTCTCTGCTCAGTAAATAAAGAATAGCGAAGATGAATACTAGGATAGTTTGGAGATAAGATCAAATGACTTTTATTAGAACATTAACTCACTTCTTTACTCATACTTCTCAGTATTAGTTTCAACGGCAGCTTGTTGTTCATACTCGCCTTCTCCGGGTGCATAGCTTTGATAATAAGATTGATCAAAGCCTCCATCGATATCTCCAGCAGGAGCAGCTTCTGCTGCATAATAGGCATCACCATTTCATCATAGTTTGTATATCCACCTTGGTAGGGAGGTTGAGGCATGGCTTGTTGATTTCCATACTCGCCTTTTATAGTAGGGGTATGTAATAGTATTCTGTTGCTGTTTTATTACTTCTTTGTCATTCTTGTCTTTCCACCAACTAATTTCAACGCTGGTAAACCATGTATCAAAGAACTTCTACCAAAGTTTACACCACACTTAGGACAGCACCACTTATGATCAGTTTCAGATAATTCTGTAAAGTTTTCAAGTTGTTGAGCTAACACATCATCATCTGGATTATCGAAAACTATCCTTTCAACATAACATTTAATGAGATTACTCTTGGTACCATTCTTCTTCTTATATCTAAATAGACGATGTTTACATGATTGACAATTCACTGCTACTGTTTGATATGATTCAACTACATTGCCCCGCTTTGGTTTTGCAAATAGGTTTGTTGATGAGTGATATTTAGATCTAAATTGATGATTGGAAGGTTGCAACATTAATGATTGGCTCATTCTGCTTCTGCTACCGATACAGCATCCGAATATACATGTAGCTATATATCTGCAACGTCTCCTTATCATATTATTGGACTTCATGCTACCTATAATAATTTATTATGTTTGCAAATAAATGATACCTAAATGTATGAAACTTTACTTCAATGATCAAATTTGTCAATGTATAATACCTTTCCTTTCATAACAACTGACAAGTATTGTTTACTTAATACTTAGTCTCGGCTTAATATCAATATCAAAGCCACAAGCCATCAAGAGACGAAAAGCCAACGGTCACGATCAGCTGAAAGGATACCGCCTATTTATTTCGATTCGGGAATAGCTCATCTTAACGGTCGCTCTCTCGACTCTAAATTAACCTCCTACTAGACGACGCTATTCATCGCCTATCATGCCATCTAGAATACCTCCAGCACGTTCGATGGTGCCTATATCTTTATTACTTTCGGCGGATGTGGAGATTGCAGCACGTGACGGCGTATCGGCTGCAAAAAAGTCACACAACTAACCCACCTACATGATGAGGCAGTTGATTTTGCTATAATATCTCGAGTATTGAGCACTATCTCTGTATAAGACTTCATATACTGATGATATATGATTTAGATAGATGGTTTAACGCTCTTTCAAATGATAGTGGTGGTACGATACCAACATTAGTATTGACTAAGATATCCAACATATTAGAGTGGCTATTGTTGTAGGAGGTTAGTGGTAGTATGGATATCTTAGATATCAAGCATTGCGCCAATATTAAAGCTCCTACATTGATGAGATATGATTAAGATCACATTAAACCGCTATTTCGAATGGTGGTGTTGATATGGTATCGTTATATACCGAAGAAAGTCATCAATATCTTAGAGTGATGTGATATTTTGGGGTAGTTAGTATTGGTAGTTGATAGAAGAAGAAGAGAGGTAGCATTGGACAATGGTATTGGACAATAGTATTGGACAATGGAATTGGACAATGGTATATTAGTACTATTTAAATATTGGTACTTTTAAGGCCATCGACTGTAGAAGAAGAACAAGTACACATCTCACTGTAGTTAAAGGTGCTGCTATCTCCATCTCCAACCGTCCACCCAACAAACTTCTTCTTTCCACCCTTTGTTGGTGTTGAATACTTCATCACAGCCATCTTCTTATTGGCAAAATCAACACGCCACTTCATTGTTTCAATATCAAATGCAGTTATAACTCCATCTACACTCACTTCCTTATTCTTCCACGAGATCTTCCTCCCTATCCAAGTCTGTGCTTCCTCAGGAAGAATGCAATTGATTTGGAATGAGGCAGTCGAACGTTTACGCCAAGGAGTGAAGACACACTCAGTATTATTTGGATCTATCCGACACTTGAGACAATTGCAAGGCAAATTGGCATGTTCCAAAAAGTACTTTCGAGGATGTGCGATTTGAACATCAGCAGCAGTCGAGCAAACTTCATGAAAGTCAGTGGTACCATTGAATGACTTGGCATTATGAGTATCAAAAGTAAACGACCGATTAACAAAGACAATTCGACCGGGGTACTTAGCAGATAGTCTTTCAAACTCATCCAATGTTTCAACAACAAACCATACAGTGCGTGAGTCCATACCATATACTCCTTTGTTCTTGATATGTGCATCTCCATTCTTCTCATACTCCTTCCACATTGTTTGAGCAGGTGTTTGTTCAAGTCTTTCCATACAGTTCACAAATACCATAAAAGCATTAGGGGATCGGATTCCCATCAACTCAAGAGTACGAACGAGATGAGCTGGACCCTTCCCGACGGTGTCATGGTTACCTTTGAAGTTATCAACAACAGCAAGTCGATGAGTAATCTTCTCCAAATCGGGATGACGTGCCTTTAACATTGCATCCCAGACAAAGCACTGTCGACAGCGGTACTGATGAGGTGCATTATCAGTCCAGTAGATGACACTCGTTAGTGGGATTCCAAGCTCATCCATGAAGCGCTTCTTGTAGTGTGTAATGAGTTTATCAATACAGGCATTGTGCATGGCATGATTTCCTCCCTTGCCCTTCGAGAATGTCTCTGCAAAGAAGTGGTGTACATCAACGGTAAATATTTGTGTTGTCTCGTTAGTTTCCATCACGACATCGCCATCCTTCTTTGATTCTGTGTAGCTCACTTCCCTTCTGTTCCAAATACATACAAAGTTAGCATTACTTGCATGACCATCAACAGATGAGTTCTTAACCTGGAAGGCACGGAGACACATTACGGCTGAAAAATCTGTGAGAATGAGTAGACATCCCTTGGGTAGGCGAGTAAAATCTGTATTCATCAAGTGGCGTATCCTTTGGATCTCCTGCACATGTGGTATGCATTTGTTCAGCTGTTTCTTGAACTCGGCAACAAGATCCTTGACTGTCATATGCTTGGATGTAAGTTCTCTTTGTGTATTATCCTTTCCATTTGATTTGCCTTGTCGTCTTGCATCTTCCCACATCATCACTTCTACAGTCTCTTCGGCTACTTGTGAATCAGGATTTGTCAGCGACTCAAGGATGCCGAGAGACTTCTCTACACCACAGCAAGTACATCTCGGCTCGCCATATCCATCATGCGTACAATGCAACGGTATGAACTTGGGACACGGCTTCTCTTTGTCGATATGAAGCTCTGGCACCTCTTCTTTGTCACAGCAGACAGCTTCTACCATTGGATGAGCGCCAGCCTTGCGTGTTACATCATAGAGTTCGTCATATTTGAGACCGTCTCCATCATACTTCTCATGATCTTCTTTAACATCATTTCTCTTCAATACACCGAGAAGAGCAGCCATTATATGTTCTAAACCGGATATCTTCTCGTCAACACAAGATTCATGTACGGGATTACTTACAAAGGTACCAACAGTACCCAACACATCAGACCAGACATCATATCCAACAGTTGCTCCATTATGTTTAGCTTGGAATCGAGCAAAATGATCGGAACTCAAGAAGAGAGAGAGTTGTTGCCTCTTGTTAACATTCAACCAGATTCGTTTGTGAACCGTAGTTCTTTCATCTGTTCTTGGGTCTATTGCTTCCACAAGCCCTTGCTTAGTATCAAGTCTGGTATAGGTATCATCCAACAAAAAGTCATAGACAAACTCTCTCAAGTCAACTCTGATGAAATCTTTGCGGGTCTTCCTTTCCAATTTAGTAATAATTGAATCATTAGTGAGAATATCTTTCATTCTAGTTCGGGCAGAAGCAACTTGATTATTGGTAGTACCAATGAGTTTACTTAGAGCCGAGTTGGTGATATTGATGTGGGTACCATCCTCATTTGTATCACCAAATACACATGCAAGTACACTATCTTTAACCAAAGTTTCGGCAGCAGTGGTTCTGGTACCGCCTTTGGGATTAGTATGATGAGCAATACACTGTTTGATACTGTTGAGAATGATATCAGCTTGCTTCTTATCATCCCTCTTGCAACTCATATCACTGATAATTGGTAGTATTGCTTCTTTGAGAGTTGCATTGGGTTTACGGCTGAGAACGAGTCTCAAATCACTAGCAGCTCGACTTGCATCTCCTTTACTGATAGTATGTAACATAACTTCAAGTTGATTAGCATCCTCTGTAATAGTAGATGGACTAGTAGGCTTATCAGATGGTAGTGGTAACGTCCATTTGATAGAAAGATTATGACGAGGCGCCATTATCTTGGCAGCTTGAACTGCTGTTGCAGTCTTGGTAACCTTGGCTCGTTTTGTATTCCGTTGTTGTTCTCCTTCACTTCTACTTGTCTTCTTACTTATTACAGTTGAGGTGGATGTGGTTGATCTGTCAACCTCTTGCATTGCAGTGTTTGATTTTCTAATACTATTTCCGTTAGTTGATACATTGTTTGTACCTAATGATGCTGCCGCTGCCGCTGCTGCTAATGGTTCATCTACTTTCTTATTAGCAGATGCAGCACGTGATGCTTTAGTTGATTCAATCATTGCATTTATCTTTGCAACATCTTCCGGTTGCTTTGGATATACTATACAAATATCTCTGAGGTGATCATTTATTGTCGATCTTCCCATAGCAAATCTTGATGCATTAATAGCTTTTAGGATGTCCCTACTGTCGAATGTCTTTCCTAATGTTTGTATTTCTTCTTTACTGTACTTTCTACCTTTCTTTGGAGGGTGTATTCTTGTACCACACGCAAGCTGAGGTAGTCGATTAATATTAGGATCATCGCCGTCATTTATTACAGAACTTCTATTATTATAACTCACCGCCGACCCAGGTGCTGGCTGTGGTACATCTTGATTAGTACTATCAGTAGATAATACACCAACATCTGGCGGCAGTAGAGCAGCACTTCCGCCACCGTCGGAGGAGACAACCATGGTAGAGGACGTCATATTGTTTGTCGTTGCAAAATTGCTCATTTTCAAGGCTAGCTCGGCGAATATCCGGCCAATCGATGTCCGGTTAATTCCCGATAACAGTATAGGTATATACGATATAGAATTACGATGATAGGTTTGGTTTATTAGACCATTACGATATCTACATGGACCATTATATCACAATACATTGGTTGTTATCTTTAGTTTTTAGAATTAGTACACAGTGCTTGCTATGTACAAGCGATACGCTCACGGTACGTTCTGGCCATTTGGCCAGATCGTACCGTACTCCTAATCGAAACGTACTCTCGAGCTGATCGTGACCGTACTCCATGTAAAATTCTTTTCTTTGTCAATTAATCGACTAAACAACAAGTGTTGTTACGATATTGTATGAGTAATTGTTGAGGCAATAGGTTGTCATATTGGTATATTGTAACGTCCATTGAGGGTATTGTATGTATCGTACCTATATGTCTGATTATATGTTGTGTATCTTTTGATTTGCAATGGCAAGATATTAGATGGTTGAAGATTCAACATTTAATATCTAACTCTTTGTTGTGTTATTGAGATTGTTGTTGCAATGAAGTTCATTTTCTAACTTTTCTATATATCTCTACATCACATACCTGATATCATTTACATTAAAGTTTATGAAAGATTGATTGTTCTACAATAAGCGGCTCAATATTGCCAATATCAAATGAGTATGATGCACATCCTTCCCAAGTTTACTTCTATGCTCCTAATCAGTGGTAGTAGCAGTCATGCATTTAGAAGCTCCATTTCTCCTATAAGACAGTTAACAACTCTTTCAATGACATCATCTTCATCATCACTGGTAACAATCAAACAAGCAATTGAAGCACACAAATCAAATAACAGTAACAACAAGTTCATCGATGGAAGCTGGTTCATGCCAGGAACTCGTAACGGTCGAAGTGAATACATTTCTGGTCCTCGTATCCCCGGCGCATTATATCTAGATATAGATGATGTATCGCCACAACCAGGAAGTGCAGATAATCCAAACAGTTTACCACATATGAAACCATCATCAAAATTATTTGCTTGTACTATGGATAGAATGGGTATAACGCCAGATGATACACTCTATGTCTATGGTACTCCAGGGTGTGGATTTAATCATCGAGCTTATTGGACCTTATCATCAACTGGATATCATGATCCAAGTAAAGTAAAGTTAATTCAAGGTAGCTTAGATGAATGGAAAGAATGCGGCAGTGAATTAGAATATGGAGAATTAAAAGATGATGATACGAGATTATTCAAAATGAGTGATATAAATGATTATGAGAATGCAAGTCCAAAGTATACTTGTTTTCAAAATGATGCATCTTCTGTTGTGGATATGGAACAAGTATTGCAAGTAGTTGAAGATGACTCTTCATCCGACACAATCATAGTTGATGCACGAAGTGCCGGTAGATTCTACGGTAAAGATCCTGAACCACGAGAAGGATTGAGATCAGGACACATGCCAAATGCTATCAATGTGCCATTCATATCATTATTAGATTCAAGTGATATGACCAAGTTTAAGCCAATGGAAGAAGTTAGAGAGATATTTGTGAATGCTGGCATCAAACCGTTAGTGAAGGGGGATGATAATGTGCCAACTAAGGTTATTTGTTCTTGTGGCAGTGGAGTTACTGCCGCGGCATTAGCCGTAGGCTTAGAAGAATGTGGATTGAGGGAGAAGGAAGATATTGTCATTTACGATGGAAGCTGGATCGAGTATGGTGGCAACCAGGAGACACCAATAGTAACTGATTGATCTTGCAGTTTGTGATGAAGTAATGAAGTAATACTGAACTAACTAATTACAAGAATACTGTGTCAAACACAAATGATTTATCTTACTTGTTTCTAGTAGCAGAATACCAGTTCAACTGGCATCCTGTCATTCTCTCACATGTTATATTCCCCCTTCTACAAACATCAAGTTCATCAGTCACCCCTCTCCTCTTCTATCCCATGGATTCACTTCTCTTTCTCTTCCTACTATTTGTATGTTCATCTTCTTGAATAATACTGCCCACGACTAGACTTGGATTAACAAGAAGTAGACTATAAGTAGTAGATACACTGTTCTCAGTGTCGTTACCAGCAGCAAGCATAAAGGGATACAAGCCAGTGACCTGATCACGAGCCGATGCTCCCTCAGGATATGCTTTCAAAATGTGTTCAATTGTTTCAGGTCGAGCACGTTCAGCACTATCAAGGGAAGAGCTGCTAGAAGCTGCATAATGAAGTGTGATTCTTCCATCCCCATCAACCATTCGAGGCAAGTTTGGATGATCCTTTAGAAGCCGTTGGATGTGAAGTGATGGGTCACGAGTACGATCATCTCTCAAAGGATTGTTCCAGCCGGAGTAACTTGTCGAGCACTGGACGAGACTCTTGTTCAAGATGTCACGAAGAAGAACTTGTGCATCATATTCTAACTCTGTAGAATGAGTTGTGATAGCCGTCAGTAATGCCGACAAAGTATCATCTGTTCTAATAGCCCACTTTCCAAATCGATTCAGACTATCACTTGAACCATGCTCCATAATACAGCAAATTGTCTTCACAAAGATCTTCTGTTGTTCTCCCTTGAAGATAATCGATGCGGTTGATCCCCTGACAAGTCCAAGCGTAAAATCATTCGCAATGTCTATAATGCTTGATTGGATAAAGCCACAGGAGGAGTGATCTTTATACAACTTCCAAATGAGTTCAGCTCGATGCAGAAGGACACTGATTGTTTTGTTGGCACTATTGGCAGAGATTTTACGATGCATGAATGATAATGTAGCCTCTACCACACTTGTCATCTCTTCCCATCCATGCTCTTTGATCATCATAAAGATAGCAGAATTGATTTCATCGCTGCCGTCTCCAAGTTTACTTGCACCAGAAGAAGTCAAATTACCGGTGGTTTTATCGAGATAACCCGAACCAGTCTGCAATTGTTTGTTAAGAGTCAGGCTGAAATGAGCTCGACTAAGGTAAATAGCTAAAGTCTGACTCTTCAACCTGTCTTCATCATCTAAGACCGCGGATATTCCACCGGTGATGTTGTCATGACCAAACTTATCAACGGCGGAGAGGATCATATTATACAGTTCTTCATCGGGTTCTTGTGTGGATGAAAGACCAGACAAAATCTTATTCACAAATGCAACCCTAACACTACTAAGGGCATTCTGGCTCCTAGACCTCACCAACATCTGCAGCAACTTTTCACATGATCTCATATCAAACTTGCACTTCTCCTTTTTCTCCACAACCTTGAGCATCCGATCAAGAAGGGCGTAGTCCTTGGTTGAAACGACCTTACCAACAACTTCTGCAACACCTTCACTTCCACTAAGACACTTTAGTTCTGATTCGGAGTATGTCGTATCATATGCTACATCGTGGATAGGATGATAACGTTGTGTCAGACTTGTCAGTGAAAATGAACTCGAGACGAATAATAGCACATGACAACAACACATACCTAGAACGAAACTGGCTCTATATTTCTTTTTTGTAGTTCTCCTTCCGTAATAGTTTGGACCGGAAGAGGTGTGCTCGGTGCAAGATCCCCAATTTTCTACATATCCATCTTCAGGATCAGCAAACATCATTCCCTCATCCACAGGATCAAAGTCAACAACATCCTTTAGCCACTTCTCTTCCGCAGTAACATCATTCCCTGCCTCATCAAAAAACTGTAAAACTGTTAAATCACTATTGTTATCAATAGTTTCACCATAGTAATTTGTCTTACATGAATGATTTAGCTCGGCTGTAACAATTAGTACCTTCCATCCCTCCCCAGCAGCTGCTTTGATTCCTTCTAACCGTGATCTCTGATGGGAAGATAATGCATTGATTCCTTGGTGTAAAAGAGAAAGTGCTGTGTATTCTTTTGCCATTGGTATTAGTAGCATCCTATCCGCAGGAGGTAGCATATCTAACGACCACTTGAGTGATGACATCGAGGTATGAAGTAAACTAGAAGTTGGTGTCTTTTCTCCCCCATAACGTAAAGTATAACGTAATAATACACGAGATCCCGACTTAATCTTGGCAACTTCATATTCACAATCTTTATAATGACAGAAGAAGTGGCAAGAGAAAGATGCATCTCCAGCAGCACCAAGTTGGAAGACACCAGCAGCATCCTCTTCTTCTTCCTCTTCCTCACTTTCAAAATTATCTTCTCCCCCATTATTATTAAAAATACTAACCTTGCCACCCGTAAACACAGAGGGTAATTGAACAAATAAAGTACCTAATACATTTGCACCCTCATCAGTATTTTTACACCTATCAACACGACTTCCTTTCTCCATGTATAATAACGAATGTAATTCGGCAGATAATTTTGATGGATTAACCCCAAGTTTGTGTGCAACCGTCTTTACTAATTTCTCAAGTGATGCCGTCCATGTCGGATTTTTGATACGGATCCTATTTGAATCAACGGTATATGTTTTATGATGGCTTCCATTATCAATCTTGGTAGTGTTTTTGTTAGACTTGAGTGTATTTGCTTGATAATCTGTGAGAGGAAGAGGCAAATCACCAACTCCATTCACGCGTAAACCTAATGTTGTGGGTAGCGCAGGGGTGAGTGTGGTACCGTCAGCCTTATCGGATGCACAACAACTACCGGTATAATTCGCATAATTGAGTGAAGAGTAGACATCATAGAGTGATGATGGTTCAACATAACTATTCTCGTCTTCTTCTTGCTGTTGTTCGTTGGCATTTGTTGAGTCGTCTATATTATTATTATTCGATGGCTGCTCCTCTTGATCGGCACCACCATTTAATATACCAATATCAATACCACCATTGCCTTCCTCCGCAATATCATTATTATTATTAGCACCGTCGGCATTCATGGTTGATATCCTCTCTCAACTACTTACACTCAATAAATAAGCAACTAAAAAAGAAGTCTTTTGTTTGATCGCTAAATGATGGTCATTGATTCGTAGAGTTTGCATCTGTACTCCTACCTCCCACGCTCTCTCGCCTATGCTTACTACTTGTAATGGAAGTACCATATAGAATAGGAAGAATACATTAATAGATATGGTTTTCAAGAAGTTCAGTTCTTCAGTAACGCGACGGTATAGATAGGCTTTTAGATTTGAGTAAGAATCACATACAATTGAAGTTAGCTTTCTAAAACCTACTACAATACATACAATACATCAAGATACGAGTAAAGAATATATCGACCATACCTATCTCCAAGGAAGATGGTTGCAACATCTGAACAAATCAACTTACACACTCTCCTCTCACAACTCTTTCTCCTTCAATCAATACCAACATATCTGATATTACGTTACATAATTATTGCCCCGTTTGGTCGACATGTCACAAAGCAAACAAAATGGTGGTTCGGACCTCTGTTGAATGCAAAACTAAGTTGGTTTCTATTCGAAATACCAAACTTGATTTGGGTTTGGTATTGTTATTGGTATTGGTGCGATTCGGATATATTCTATTTAGATTCGCCACCAGATCAGAAACAGAGAAGAATTATATCAATAGAAGGAACCAACATTCAAATTTCAACAAATGCTATACTGTTATTTCTCTTCACACTTCACTACATAAATAGAGCTATTATATATCCAATTCGAATGAATACAAATAGTCAAAGGGTACCGTTAATAATATCTTTATGTGCAGGAATCATCACTTGTTGGAACGGGTATATACAAAGTTTCTATTTGACACAAGTAAAGAGCTTCTCTTCCATATCTCTAACTTTGTCATCAATATTAGATAACATACAATGTTGGATAGGGATATGCATATTCTTTATCGGAATGGGTATTAACATAAAGTCAGATTCAGTGCTTAGAAATCTACGCAAAGACAATCAACAAAGTAAGAAGAAGCAACAGAAACAGAAAGATACAACGAACAATCAGCAGCATACATATTGCATTCCATTCTCTCCGCTATTTAGATACATATCATGTCCAAACCATGCCGGTGAAATATTAGAATGGTTTGGCTTTACAGTAGCATCGAACTTTTCATTACCATCAATTGCTTTCTTCGTGTACTCGTCCAGTAACTTGATACCCCGAGCTTTTGCTCACCATGAGTGGTATTTGAATAAGTTTGATGATTATCCAAAAGAAAGGCGGTGGGCAGTTATCCCATTTGTTGTTTGATCTTTGGAGAGGATAGAAAATTAGAATCAAAGATTTATCAAATCATACCCACAGACAAGTGAAAGTAGTCAAACTGAATACTAAAAGTAATATCGTAGTAATATGACACAGAAAGACTCATAATACCTGTTCTAATGTATCAATGTAGGCATCCATAGATAGGAGACAAGGTCTACTAACTCTCTTTGCTTCTCTTCATTAATGTGGTATCCTTGTCCTTTGAAGAGCTGTCTAGTTAATAGGGAAGCTTAGTTGTCTATTGAAAGGAATGCAAGTGTCCAGAAAAGGTGTCAGCCCTTGAGGTCGACACGTAGACCCCCAATTAAACTAAGAACCCACCCCCCACGGACTGAGACCATGTGCACCACAACTCATACAACAAAGTAGAAGCTCATGTGCTGTCTCCAAGATAAAGGCGACCAATAATAACAATACCATGGCCCTCTTTCCACGGAGTATATCGTCTCCTGGAGTTAGTGTTTTTATCAATGCATGCTGTATCTTCTTTCTATTGATAAACTTTATTCAAAATTATTTCAAATATCACTCTGATGCAATTAGTCAACACAATAATATGGTTGCCCCTATTAATGACCACTTACCACCGCCAGTGGAATATCGACAAACGACAGAATTGAATGATTTATTTGCTATTGGTATACCTCGCGGTAAGGCGGTGTGAGTATCCTTATTTTATATATGATGTGTGTTGTGTATATTTTCACAACTTGCATGCACCATACTAACATAAAACTATACTGGGTGTATATTCCTTCTATACATTAGAGCTATGCCATCTATTAGAATATCAGAAGAGGAAGAAAAGAAGATTAAAAGAGATCAGTATGGCGGTGTAGGTGATAAGGTAAGAAGAAAAGATAGATATATCTCTATTTCATTTGCAATGAACTAACTCGATTATGATCCATGATCAGCCCCATCTCGGTGGATTCACAGAGTTTGATCCTCTTGGAGTGTCACCATCAATGTGGAAACATATGGTTACATATTACGGTGTTAAATCCTTAGTCGATGTTGGATGCGGGAAGGGTGTGTCTACATCTTGGTTTGTTTTACATGGATTAGATTTTGTACAATGTGTGGAGGGATCACATGATGCAGTTTCCCAATCGATAGTACCAAACTCTAAGAAGCATGTCGTTGAGCACGATTTCGCAAGAGGTCCATGGTGGCCCGACAGGACTGTGGATGCAGCTTGGGCAGTTGAATTCACTGAACACGTTGGGAGAAACTACCAGCCAAACTACATAACAGCCTTCAGAAAAGCAGCATTGATATTCGTTACACATTCTAACTGGGGTGGTTGGCATCACGTTGAGGTACACGAGTGAGTATGAGATATTGTGTTATGTCTACTTTAGCTTGCATGATTGTAATGTATATATGAAACTAATGAAACACTATCCAACATTCTCGGATCTATTGTAGTGACGATTGGTGGAGAGTACGATGGGAGGCAGCTGGCTTTGTCTATTCAGAGTTCTTGACAAAGAAATCTCGATCAGTTGCACTGAAAGATCAACAGTTGAAAAATCTTACTCTGGATATGAGAGATGATCATTTGTATTTTGTAGGACAGCACATCTATCTGAATGTTCAAGTATTTATAAATCCAATGGTTGCCTCTTTGCCAGAGCATTCTCATTTATTTGCAGAGGTGAGTGCTTATATCTGTATCATGTATGGAGTAGTCAATGATATATTGAGTAAACCCGAGTCTCACCAAATTATCCACATGCAACTTGATCACATCAGCATGGTTGCTTTGCGGGTAAAGATAAAGATGGAAACAAACAACTCGTAGATTGTACAGATGCAGGGGCGAGGGGAGAAGTTTTAACACCTTTGCCAGAAGCATTCAAGCCAATAGTGCTCACTGATGAAATGGACAAAGCATGGTTTGATTTGATAAAAGATTTCAAGACTAGTGGTAGGCCCAAGAAGAATTTGAAGGGGTAGGCATCCTACCTATTGAGACTTCTAATAGAGATGGAAGCAGTTGAAAGTAGAGGCTCGGCTCATCTTAAGATAAGAGAGACTGCTAACAACCTCTGTCATATGCATATCGAAGAGGCTCTTTGTCTAGTACTTTATATGTTGAAAGTGCGTCCTGTAGATGTCAAACCGAAGCAACTTCGTAGCAAGACATCTCTTACTATCAGTAGATCACTTATCCCAACCCTTTGAAAACAATAAGGTTCAGGGACAACAACATTACTTTGTCTCAAAAGATTATATATTAATATTTAGAAGATATCAATAGTATATATTCTTCCGTCCAGATTTATATTAATCAACCACCCGCTTCGCATTATTATACTTTTTACAAAACTTCTGGTTTCTTAAAAACTTAGGATCCATACCCCTTGTGGAAACATACTTGGTACGCTTCTTCTTCTTGATACCATTGCGATGGTTCTTGGCAGAATTGTTATGCGCGCACGTGTTCTTTGACTGTTAAATTTTAAAGGGAGGAGAGAGAAATCGTGAGATATTTGTGATGATAAAGTGAATCATATGTTGTATATCCGCATGGACTTCTTCAACTACCGCTAAACATCCAGACAGGTTCACCAACAACAACACGATATTATGAATCAGAAGACTCGAGATAAAGGGCTCCAGAGTCCAGAGCTAATATCAATATACTCTCAACTCTCAACACTCTATAGGATACCACCTTCATAATGAAACGATCACCTTCCATACATACATCCGATATGACCACCAGATAACACCATCAACACGTAACACCAGGCATAAATACATACACCACCGCTACCGATGGCGTAGTATACCAATAGGCAGCAGGGTAATAGTGAGGAGAGGCTCTACCATGTAAAAGTTACACATGATGTGTTCTCAATATCAACGCCCGCCCTACAAGTCGACGCCACTTTGAAATCAAACCACACTAACAGCCACCATTATATATTATAAATATTCTAGCCCGTAGGCCGCCAAAGCCGTCGTACCTTAACCATCTTGACTCTCTATTCTATTGCAACTAATAAACAAGAATAGCCACCTATAATTTTTTACCTCTTGTACTTAAAATATTCGGATATAAATAGCAATGAAGTGGACATTCGCCCTTCTTCTTATGGGCTGGGCGTTTTGTCCGCCATTTTATAAAAGTTCGAAGCCCTATGATAGATACCTATGTAACTTTGTTATAGGTCGATATTATCTAGACAATGAGTTACAACCCAGCAATACCACCACCCGGTATACCACCACAACAACCACCACAACCAGGCGGAGCAAACGACCCATCATCAGCATGTTACGACGAACAATTAGCCCCCCTCGATAATCAAAAGAAATTCTTCATGGCAAATGTTGATTTTTCAACTACCGCACAGCAAGTTAAAACCTTCTTTTCACAATATGGTAATGTAAATTATGTCAAGTTGGTACCACATCAACAAAGTGGTGGAATGAAACATCGTGGATTTGGATTTTTATTCATGATGGATGATCCTAGTACCAAGGCTGTTGAGCAGTATGTGAATTCATTTCCTGAGAATAAGATTTGTATCTGTGGTAGGAATGGTGTGTATGTGAAGAAGCAAGAGGGTATGGGACGTAGCTTAGGTGGTGGAGAGTATGGACATGTTAGTAGAGGTGGTAGAGGTGGGTATTCCAATGTAGGTCGGGGTGGATATCAGAATAATTACGCAGGTGCAGGTGCGGCTACTACGAATTGGGAAGCACAGCATTATCAACAACCATATCAACAGCAGCAACAGCAACCGTATTATGGGAATGGATATAATAATCAAGCAGTTGCTGGGGGGTATGCAAATTATGCACAGGGATATGCCACTGCCAATCCAACACAACAGCAGCAGTATTATACAGTGGATGCGTCGGGAAGTGTTGCAGGCTACGGACAGCAGCAAGGTCAGCAACAACAACAAGCCGCAACTGGATATGCACAGCCTCAACAATATGCCTATCCTGCCAACTATGCTCAACAACAACAGCCAGGTCAATATGCACAACAACCACAGTATGCACAACAACAACAGCAACAACCACCTGGTCAATATCCAAATCAACAACAACAGGCAGCATATCCCGTTCAGCAGCAACCTCAATATCCACCTCCGAATCAAGGAGGATATAATCAACCACCTCCTCGCGTCCCACCGCAAAATACTCAACAGCAGCAGCGCCCTCCACCATCTGGACCACCGGCTTCAGGACCACCACCATCTTCAGCACCACCATCAAACAACAACAACAATAGCAATCCACCATCAGCACAAAACATTAACAAATTAAATTCTAATAGTACAACACAAAATATTAACAAATTAAATTCAAATTCCAATAATACAACTTCAAAAGGTGATGTCAATTGGTCCAAGTTGGATACACAGCAGCAGAATTTAACTGAAAAGGCAAAGAATGAACAGAAGAGTTTGAGGGCTCCTGCTAAGGCAGAAGGTGCCGCCACCTCTGCTGCTACTTCTACTAGTGCTGCTGGTGTTAGTGGGAGTGCTGCCACTTCTAGTAATAGTGAGGCTACTGGTGCTACTGCTAGTACTAGTTGGGCTACTGATGGTACCGCCGGTAAAAGCGGTGGGGGTAAAATGAAGTCGGGCGGGGCAAGTAAAAAGGCAGGTGGGACGAAAGATAAGCCGTATTAGTAATGCTTTGTCATTATGTCATTGTGTTGTATTATATTGGGGAGGGGGGTCTGGCTCTTTAGCCATTTTATATGTTTGGGGCGGGGGGACGATTCTAGAATGAATCTTTTTGAATTGTGAATGTGGGGGATTATTCACTGTACTATTGTGATGTTAGATAAGGGGGTATCTTTTAGGTTGTTTCTCGTGGTGGACTCAAGACTCATCAAGCGTCTACTATATCTACTTTCTTTCTTCTGGGTCTTCATTTGTCTGTACTCAAGGAAGCTGCTAGGAGTAAGTTTCTATGTAGCTTATTTTGGGAACACTTTTGGGGTATCTTATCTTAATATTGTCAACAATCAAACAACGTCGGTGGCACATAGCTCGTCTTGTCTATCTTTGGTCTCGTTGTTAACTTTTACTGAAATGTGGTATGGTTATGATTGTGATTGTTTTTGGGTAACTTTCATTTGGGAGAGCTGCATTTACTCTCTCATCTGGAGCCGGGCATTAAATGGATTTTGATTACCCTGTGCTGTCGATTTATGACTTAGTTCTGATTATGTTAGTATGTTCTTATACTTTGGGACACACAATCCGTGCTTGTTTGTTGTAATAATTTGAGGTTTGCTCTGTGGTTGTAACGTGAATAACTTCTCGATTATAAACTTATTTTGGTATCCTATTGGTTGGTTGAGTTGCAACGTATCAAGAGAGCTGATCATAGATATGGTAGAACCTAACATCTTAGTCCAATCTCTTTGAATCAATCCTCCTTGCTCCCCTCGGATTCCTAGCGCTTACACACTTCAAAAGCTGAGTGCTTGACGAATTGATGCCAGAGGTTAGATATCGTTTGATCGCCAAATGTCTCTTAGATTTTGCGAGCCTAGAGTAGTGCAGTCTTTGAGAGTTGAGAGAGAGTTAGTAACATCTTAGTAACCATAGAGTAGATATAATCAATATTAGGCTGCAAAAGTAGTCATTCAACGACGTGTCAGGGTGTCGTCAATATCTTTCATCATGATGATGTTGATAGCATCTCTTTTATTCATTTCACAAATTCATGGATTTGCTTCAACGTCGTCATCGTTCTCCTATCACTCAATAAATAATCATGTACTATCAGCAACTACGTCATCGATCTTAGCAGAAGAAGAAAGTAAAACTGATAGTAATTCACCGGAGGATATCTTTGAACAGTTTACACAGCTTTTAAAGCAGCATCAAACATCAATGATTGCAGAGATTGAACAAGCTGATGGATCAAACATATCCTTTTCCAAAGATGGTTGGGGAGCATTTGACAATGGAAATAGTGATGATACCAAGAGTGGTGGTATTACACGAGTTATTCAGGGTGGTAAAGTTGTTGAGAAGGGGGCATGTTCATTGACCATAATTAGAAATGGTGTACTCACTGCCGATAGAGCTGCTACAATTAGTGGTCGACAAGCAGAGAATGATGATGGGTTAGTTGTTCAAGAAGGTTATATCTACTCTGCAGCTGCATTGAGTGTAGTACTTCATACGAGAAATCCATATGTACCAACCTTTAGAAGCGATGTACGCATCTTTTTAGTAAAGTCTAAAGATGAGGAGGGCAAATCAGTAGCTTGGTTCGGCGGTGGTAGTGACTTAACACCTTATTATTTGATTGATCAAGATATAAAAGACTTTCATACTCATTTGAAAAGTATGTGTGACGAGCACTTCCCACCCGGTAATAAACACAACTTATCATATCAGCAAATGAAAGAACAATGTGACGACTACTTTTATTTGCCTGCAAGAAGTGAACATCGAGGTACTGGAGGCATCTTCTTTGATGATTTACCAGCCACACAATCTACATATGATTTTGTGAAGAGCGTAGCACAAGGATGGATGCCATCATGGTTACCAATTGTTAAGAAGAATGGAAGTAAAGAGTATACGGATGAGGAGAAACATTGGCAGTGCCTGAGACGAGGTCGATACTTGGAGTTCAACTTACTTTATGACAGAGGAGTGAAATTCGGACTTGCAAATGCTAATCCACGAGTAGAGGGCGTCATGGTATCAGCTCCACCCAACATTGCCTTTGAATACAACCATGTCCCTAAGTTTGGAAGTGAGGAAGAGCGACTCTTGAAGATTCTTAAAGAGCCTCAAGACTGGGTAGAATAGAATAGGGGGGACTGGGTAAAAGATGTATTGTAGACTAAATTGATACATAGACCTATTCTCCATATGGTACATAGATGAGATAATGCAAAAGCCACAGATTCGAGCTAAACTATATATCATCGACCGTATGATCAAACGGATGAGTTGCTTTGGTGATACTTGATAACTCTAGATAGACTCTATCTACCAAGGGAAGTAGGGTAAGTAGTACCAAGGTAGGAAGGTGAGCTCGGTCGATGAAGAGAAGAGTGCGAGAGGAGAGAGTTCGCATCTCGCTGGGCGCTGATAGGTTGTTTATGTGTTATGAACACGGAAGTGTAGTAAAGAATATACCTGTTTGATGATAATATTGAGAAGAATAATTGATATCTGACAAGAGAGAGAATGGCTGAGTCCAAACAATCATTCATCACCAATGAAACATCAAACGATGATGTGCAAGCATCTCTATCCCAACATGAAGGTAAGGATAGTGTAGTTATAGGTTCATATGTACCTATGTATCAATTTACTGTTACAGTATCTATGCAGTTGGATCCGTCTATGGCTTTTTGTGTGTTTGCAAAAGTTTGTGCATATGATGTGCACATATATTTTTATACATACCTTGTTAATTGTTATCTCTAACCAAATTGCATTCGATTTCTATCAATCATATTATACATTACAATAACTTACTGTATATGTAGATACTTTTATAGATGCTTCTGACTTGACAACTGGCTCTACTGTTGCATCAACTCATCAAGCAGTGGCAGCTGCTTGTCAAGAAGAAGATAGCAATGTGGGTAGAGGAGTAGAAAGGAGGGGATCGGGCTTCTTACTCTTGGCTGCCGAAGCAATGCAGGCCGCGGAACGTACCCAAATGCGTGCCAATGCTATCCGTCAAGTAGCAGTCGAGTTAGCTGCTGCAAGTTCGACGAACAGGATACGACCTCATGATTCTGTACCAACAATGCAACCGATGAATTCTTCTTTTCTACTTCATCAGCAGCAGCCAAATCAGGAACAGTATATGGAAGCTGCAATAATGCAACATATGCAACAAGCACAACAGGCTCAAGCAGTAGCAGGAAGATCACCACAGTCTTCCAAGAAGAAGTCTAAACAAAAGCAAAAACGAAAACAACCTGCAAACGATCATCCTCCCCTTCCTCCTGCTCCACTTATACCACCACAAGCTTCATCTAGACAAGCAGAACCAGCATCAACAGGAGGCAAGTCACCACCTAAACAAAAGCAGAAGCATGTTTACCATGATTACTCTGGAATAGCAGACTCTGAGAACTATACACGAAAGAAGACTGGAGGAGTAAGCACGCCTTTCCCGGAGAAGTTGATGGATATGCTCGATAAGGAATCACTCATACATCCAGAAATAGTCACATGGTGCAGTCATGGAAGAGCATTTATAATGCATAAACCAAAGATATTTGCTGCCGAGATTATGGGAGTTTACTTTAAGCAGTCGAAGCTAACTTCGTTTCAAAGACAACTGAACCTATATGGCTTTAGAAGGATAACACAAGGGGTAGATGCTGGGGCTTATTATCATGAGCTATTCCTGAGAGGGAGACATCAACTCTGTATGAGAATGCAAAGACAAAAGGTGAAGGGTGTTGGACATAAACAACCGACAGATGTGTCAACAGAGCCCAACTTTTACGCTATGAAACCTCTGCCTACTGCCACTGCTTCAGGAACTACCAAGAGAGGGAGTAATTCCATGGTTATGGAAGAGGTTGCAGTTTCAGTAGGGGATGGTAGTAATGTTCCACTCTTCTTGTTGGGGAATAATAATACTCAAGTTGCTCCTCCTTATGCAATTCCTGATGGATCACTACAGGGCAGGAAAACGACTGGTATAACCCCATCATCGATATCTGACATGTACGAGGCCAGCCCATATACAAGTGAGGCCGCTTCGATGCTAAGAAGGCTGTCAACTTCACAAGTCACGGAGCCGCCTCCGTTAGCCAGTGCAAAGGCATCTCCGGATGAAAAGAAGGAAGATGATACAAAGCCATCTTCTGTTTGAGTTTGCTGTTTTGCTTCAACTGATACGATACCTGCTCTCAGAGCTATATAGGTTCATATTGATTAGTTTTGCGCACATGTCTCGTTGATCTACTTGATTACATATACCATAGATCATAAAGATACACACAAACTCATGCATTCAATTCCTTATTATTTTAGTACATGAAGATAGGATTCTCCTTTGTCATGATTCGTCTATCCTTCTCAATAGCTCTCCTCAATGGTTTACTTAATGCAAACAAATTTCTGTGAGCTTCTCCGTCATATAATCTAAGTGCTTGTTCGCCCTTTCCACTAGTTGATTGTTTTTGCCCTGGAACGCCAGGCACCGACTCGATTCGTTCTTCAATTAATGTGTCAATCTTTTCAGATGACAAATCTATCAATTCCTTTCCCTGATTCTGTGATCCATTGAATGCCATTAAAAATCCCCAATCTTCTCCGAAACTTGCAATGGATACTGTATATGGTATAGCATGATCGAACACTGTATTCAGTGTATTCATTATTGGAGAGAAGCATGATATGTCTTCACCGAGTTCAGGATGTGGGACAAAATCAGCACTACCAGCTTGTGTAACGAATACACCACTATTCGGAGTCAGTACTTTTGCAGCACGTTGATAGAACTCTTGTGTATACAAAGCTATACCCGGTCCTGTCTCTATCGGGTCTGAAATATCCATAATGATAACATCAAATGTCTCTTCTGTTTCCATCAGATACTTATGTGCATCTCCAATGATTAACTCCATCTTTGGATGGTTTGCAACAGCTTCACCACCCCATTCCGGTAGGTATTGCTTACATACTTCAATAACTACCGGGTCAATATCAACCATGACTAATCTTTCAATTGTACTATGTTTTAATACCTCTCGTGCTGTTGCTAGTTCTCCTCCTCCACCAATGAAAACACTCTTTGGTGTGCCTTTAGTTGCCTCTCCGTTACTACTTTTACTTAGAATGCCACTCCAGAACAATGGTGGATGGACTAAACTTTCATGATATACAAATTCATCATGCTCAGCACTTTGTGTTTTGCCATCTGTAACTAACGTGCGGCCAAAGTAAGTGTCTATTACTTGTACTTCCTGGAATTCAGACAGAGTTGTGTGATGTATCTTGTGTAGTGCCATGTCTAATTTGAGACCAGGACCAATCTCTTCAGTATATCGGAATGCAGATTTTGCACGTTCCTTTGATATTTTTGTATCATCGTCATTATTAATGGTACTCATGTTTAGATGGTTATCTCTAGTTGTTGTAAACGATGAGAAAATTTGATGGGGATTATTTTGCAATGATTTCTTATCTTGTTGTGTGGAGAAATAAATGATAATATTGGATACAAACTATGTTTATTAATTCTCATCAAGGGCTTGGAAGATGGTGATAAATTTCTAGTAGAGTCTATTTGATACAGTAAGAGACTCGTTTCTGAGGTTTGTTGCAGTGGAGATTTGAAGGATACCACGACATGTCAAAAGATATTTGTTGAGCCATTAAACAAGAGAATAGACCATGGCGGCCGACCTCTCTCCATATCGATTACTGTTATTAGCAGCAGCTCTACTTTCCATTGGAACAACCGGATTTTATAGTCTCTTAGTCGTCCTGATAATCTTAAGCCTACATAGAAACAGACGACTAGTATTGTTTACTTATAAAGATACTTATACTAATTTAGACACATGCATATTATACAAGACAACACAAAAGTTCTCCATCACAAGACACAAGTATTCTCATCTATGTCCTTCCTTCCATTTATACTTGTCATTAATCCAGGATCCAGATGACCAGTCTTGCCAGTCACCACTACGACCCCACTCAGTATCTTTTGACGACTTACTATCATCCCAACTATCTGCACTAGCCGCCCAGGTATCCCAAGACGGTTCATCATGATTCCAACTCTTCTTCGACGACTTGGTCAACTTGCTTTTCCATTCCTCATCCCACGATGATGGGTCTCCATGCCAAGACGAATCGTCATGATTCCAGTTGTTTTCTCCATCGTCTGCACTGTGCCAAGAATGCTTCTCTTCCTCTTCCCAACCACTGCTAGCATGCCAGTTTGAGCTCTTTTTAGTAGACTTAGGTTTCTTTCCAGTCTTGTGTGCCTTTGCAGCTTTCCACCAACCTCCATTTCCACCGGTACTACTGCTGAAATCATACCCATTAGGCCACCGTTCTTTACAAGGGAAATTGCCTTTGACTGGTTCATCTCGAGCATAATATACTTCACCATCAGGATACAAGAGAAGACAGCTACCACCTGGAAATATAAAGCTTTCTCTGAAGAAATGTTTCTTGTAGCCATCTTCACAGTTTATTCCGGACCAATATTTATTACAGTCTGCGCTATCAAGTCCTCGTGTCTGTTCCATTACTACGACAGGTTTTATACCGTATCCCTGTGTCCAGAAAGCGTGCAGTGTCGCCTCAAGTCGAATCTGTGCTTCTAATGTGAGATCACATAGAGAAGACTCAATTGTATTTCCCCCCCAGCTACCTCCTCCCCAGTTATCTCCTTCCCAGCCTCCAGACTTGTGTTCTTGAACTGGAAGAATGATTGCAAGAGCGTCGGAATGCTCTTTGGGATTTGTAGCATAATCTTCGACATTTATCGTACATTCCGTCCAACCCCAATAACTACGCTCTCCATCTATTTTGGTAGAAGATAGTTAGTATATGTTTTGATATCTATATGTATGATATAAAAAGAGATTACCTAGTCTGACTTACATTTACCTTGCTTTTCAGGCAAAACATCATCAAGCCATTGATTTCGATAATCCCACATGGAGTTAGAATGAAGTACCATGTTTTCTGTAGTAGTGTGGATGTATAAGATTGTTGTTTCTCAGTACAATATATATAGTGAAGATCATATGTTACAATGTAAGAAGAGGACACTTACTCATTTCACTATCGTCATCAACAGAAACCCAGCATGCCGCTTGATCAGCATAGTATGCAGCTTGTAAGTCTCCATCGCTTAGTGAATTGGAAGAGGTTCTATTAGTACATATTCATACCCCATACGAAAAATGTACTCAGATATATCCACCTTCTCTTACCTGATTTTCCCGCAAGAGCCTGCCCCATTATCGACAATCCATTGTCCGACACCTTCACCCCCATTCGGAATGTCATCATATCGACACTCGCATTTATCAGATTTCTTGCTGAGACATTTGCCACTTCCATTACAAACATAATCTTGATAGTTATCATTCAGGGTATGGCATGCACCATCACCACTAGGATCACGCTGATCAACTGCATTTGCATCAGTAGGGTAGCAAACCTTTCCCTTTGCTTTCGACTCTTTGTAATCAGGCAATCCAACATTAGCTGCATATCTTGTTCCATATACTTCAGTTACATATGCAAGGTCCCAAATCTCTGGACCTACACCTTTACATGCTTCAACATCATTAGTCCCACCTTTACCGTTGCTACATTCTGTTGGTCCAACTGCTGGACAGACTGGAGCATCCATACTGACAAAACCAGGAAATGCCTTTGATCTATTGTCCGTCAAATCCGGATAATCATACTCATATGCATAAGTAATAGGATATGTAGGATTCGATGCTTTCAAATGTTGATTGAAATGACTCATGGGCAAATATCCACTACCACTTTCAACTAGATGAAGAAGATGGTTAGAGATGAGATATCAAATGTTATATTATAGAGATTGCAAATATATACTGACAAAGGAAATGTTCTTACTATAGTCTGGCACATGTAATAATAATCCTTGCCAAGGATTTTCTGTTCTCATTAGTCTATTCAATAAGTCAACCGTATCTCCACCTTCCATACGAGGAGTGCAACTCCCGAGCACGATAGATATTGATAGAAGGAGGAGTGTAGAGCGGAGAGTATCCATCATGATGTTGTCGTTGTTGTATGTTGTGATAATGTTCTTTATCTCTTCAGTGTAGATATGTATAGTTCTTTAACTTTAACTATCTGCTATGATGATATGATTATCTGCTACTAATGATATGTTCTAAAACTCCAGTTAATAGTAGAAGATGATAAGGAGACGTGAGAATGTCTCAATAACAATAATATGAACAGCAATGGAACTATCCGTTCATCATGGCCGTCAATCCATGGTCAATCCTCACAAATACTTTATGTTAGGTGTATCGCTAAAATGTATATTTTAGTCATATGGACCACTATTTTGCTCTCTTATTGTATTTGTTTTTGGTGTGTTGGTTGTACCTAGTATTGATTAAGAGACAACAATGAATGCCGACGGTGCTAATAACAATAATAATGCTGTGGAGGGTATTGATATTGGTATATTAAATGGTGGTGCCAATCAAGAGGATCAGCCATCGAATAATAATAATAATATCGACGACTCAACAAATGCCAACGAACAACAACAAGAAGAAGATGAGAATAGTTATGTTGAACCATCATCACTCTATGATGTCTATTCCTCACTCAATTATGCTAACTATACTGGCAGTTTTTGTGCATCCGATAAGGCTGACGGTACCACACTCACCCCTGCGCTACCCACAACATTAGGTTTACGCGTGAATGGAGTTGGTGATTTACCTCTTCCTCTCACAGATTATCAAGCAAAGACACTCAAGTCTAACAAAAACACTACCAAGATTGATAATGGAAGCTATCATAAAACATACTCTATTAATTCCAAATTAATACGTATCAAAAACCCCACTTGGACGGCATCACTTGAGAAATTAGTAAAGACGGTTGCGTATAAACTTGGGGTTAATCCATCAAAATTATCAGCTGAATTACATTCATTATTATACATGGAGAAGGGTAGTCGTGTTGATAGGTGTAAAAATACTGATCAGGGTACAAATGTATTGGGTACTTTATTTGTTCAACTACCCTCTGTGTTTACTGGAGGAGAAGTTAACATATATAATGATGGAGAGGGCGATTATTGGGGAGTTGAGGAGGATATTCCTAATACATTTCTACTTGGTGCTGGTGGGGATGCTTCCTTCTCCTGCCATTTTGTTTGCCATTTCAAGGATTGTGAATATGAATTTGCCAAGATCAAGTCGGGATCTCGGGTATTATTACGTTATACTTTACGTTTTGGGGAAGAGAAGGCACCCACAGCACATTTGCTCAACAAATCTATATCATCTCTCAAATGGTCGTTGGAAATGCTCCCTCCTGTGGATAGAATGTTACTAATTCCCATGGCAAAAAGGTACACAGCAGCATCTCTAGTCAATATGGGTGTTAATGCATTTTCTCCTAAACACCGAGCACGTGTAGAAGCAATCAAAGCGGCTGCCGGGGAAGGATGGAAGGTACTAATTGTTACAGCTGAGCTCAAGCACACTCGTAAATCAGGATATTACGGAAACACCATCTCCACCGAAAAAGATTCATCAGTTACAACAATCTTTGATGAGGCAGGTAATAATGTCACCAGGGAGGAGAAGTGGCTAAAGAATGTTGTGGACTTTGAACCGATGGACGATGGAATGATATTATCGGATAACCCAAATGGATACGGTGCCAACTGGGGATCAAGTGTCAGTTGCACTTCTTCAAGCACATATTACCAAGAAGTTACAACGACAAAGCGAACATACAAAGCTAGTTTTGTTTTAGGTTAGTTTGTATACTGTGGTATTATTGTATCGTCTCGAGTTCTTTTTACTGACCAGTCTGACAAACTCTCATCATCTCGGAACATAGCATACGATACTACGTACTCTGAATCTGAACTAAAGTGCCTAACCGGAACAACCGGTGTTGCGGAAATTGTCGATGAAGTTGTCGTATCACGGGACTATGACATGCTCGAACGAGTGCTCAAAGTCGTAGAGGAAAAGAAGAAGAGCAAGTTTGACGTGCGTTCGTGTCAAAAGTTGTTGCAGATGTTAGTCAGGTCTAGAAGCCAGACTGCTCTTGGTAGCAATCGAATTGAGTTTGTAAACAAGATTCTATGCGGACTGTCTCCCTCTCTCGAACCGGATGATCAATTGTATAATATGATCCTATCTGTTGTTGATAAGTTTGGTTATGATAATGTAAACAGTGGCATCCAAAAGGTTCTCAGGGATATAACAAGGATGAAGGACCGTGATCTGTTATTCTTTCTACGGAGGGCTCAGTTCATCTTGACTCTAAACAAGGCATTGGAAAACGAAACGCAATATCTTGATAATAGTATCTCAGACTTGTCGGTCTCGACTACAAAAACCATCGTGAACAGTGCTTGTATCAACTCAACAATCTTTTCGATGATCGAAGAGCATGGTTGGGAAGATATGGCAAGTGTAGTCAAAGCTGCATTATCCTATATGCATCGTACCGTTTCTGATAACAAGACCAATCTTTCTATCACAACGCTTGTGAATCGAGCTGATTTCATCTGGAAGTTACATGATTACCCCTGTGACTTCATTCAATCATCACTCAAGGACTTTTCTGAAGATTTTTCATTTGGGGTCCAAGGTAACCGTAGCACTTCAACGGCCCACTTGAAAGGAGACGCAACACAAAAAGTATTTATGAGGGCCATCTGCTATCTCATGGATGATGGGACAGATGAGAGTCTAAAGCGTTTCGGCAGCTGGGCGATGTCAACCGAAGATGTTTTATCAACATTACTGACAGCAATCACAACTCACTCAACAGAGCTAGGATACGATGTACAAATTCTACTTCGTGATTTATTGAACAAATGCCTTGTCCAGCACTCGACAACATCATATTCCGGCTGGAATAATCCTATGAGAGAAGATCGCACTCGGGATCCATCTCTTCACATCCAACGGGTTCTAAAGGATCATCCAAACTTGCCTCGGATGGTAGACGGAGACGGAAGAATCACACTCCATTATGCAGCTGCTAGAAGCAACTATTCGACTGGCATGTCAAGGGTTAACTCCATAGCAGGTGCTCCACCAGAGACCATTGAACATATCTTGAAAGCAAACCCAGCGGGAGCATCGGTTCGTGATCCAGTCACAGGAGTGTACCCCTTTATGCTGACTGCGGTATCAGACACTATCAGAAGCGTTTCTTCTACATACAGTCTTCTTCTTGCCAATCCAAGTCTGGTTATGAGCGGCATTCAAGAGGCAGATATAGCAGGAAGTAGAAAGAGAAAGAGGTCCGATTCCACCAATGAATCATCTTCGAACTGATTTAGATGTAGAAAAGTTTATGTGAAAGAATCAAGACAGGTTGCCACTTGGACTGGCATGTTGCTTGTTACTTGCAAGAGTTTATCTAAGTAAGAGTATAAGAAAAGTTTTGTGTTTGACTATATATCTTTCATACATTAGCTTATACAAACTATTTCAGCCAATAGTACTAAAAGAACAGACGCATCTAATCCAGCATATTCTAGCTGATCACAAGATAGAGGTCGTTTGGACCAATCACTGCATTGTTGTGTCTTTGATAGCTCATACTTATGCTCATTCACATCACAAGATTCTAAAAAGTAAGAGCAGCACGTCTTTAACCCGGGCAGTGATGACATCTTACTGTCTGCACTTGACATTTTGTGAGCAGAAAGCAGTTGTAAATCCCAAAGCTTGTTAGAAGATGAGATTTCTTCCTCGATGTAAGCTGATATCATGTGCAAATCATGTCTGGGTGAAAAGCCAAGCATATTGCCACCACTCTTAAGAAATAACCACTTCAATAAATCACAAGTCTTGGCTGAGTATTCATCATCAGATTCGGGACAGAGATCTACAACCCAAGACAATGGATTACCTTCCTCTAACACACTGAATTGGATAGTTGCCAGTTCTGTTTTACCACAGTCTGATCTTCTAAACTCCGAATCAAATGCCACCAGCTTGTCAAAGCTCGCATCTTCCGTGTCATGATTTGTACTGCCTATTACATCATGTAGCCTTGTTTCGAGGATTTGGAGCTCTTGGAGAGAGTCTATCCATACTGGAGAGCTCGGAAGGGAAAGATATCTAGTCTCGGTATCGACAGAGTTCATGAGAAGATCCCAAGAGGGAACTTTGCAACCATTTGCTATCGACAATTGGAGTGAGTTCATGTAAGTGTGGTAGCGATCAGGTAGCACCAGTGATTGATCATTCCTTCTTTGTCTGCTTGATGTTTCTATTTTCTGCCCGTCAGTTTGTGTTTCACTAACTGCTGTATCTCCATACTGTCTATCAGATTCATAAGCTTTAGTTAAGATCCTTTTCACTAGGGTTACATGCCGGTCACCACTTCCACAGAAGACGATAGCCTCTTCTAATATTGATCTGAGATTATTGGTTGATGTATTGTCTATAGCCGGTTTGTTGGCGTCATCATCAGGTATAAGCTCACCAGGAGTATCCTCCAAGGATACAAGAGACATGAGTCTAGTGGAACCTTCAATAACCCATCTTGATTGTATCTTCTTGTCTTCAAAGTATTGTACAATTGTAAGTAATGACGAGAAGACTTCCCAGGCATCCCTATTTTGTAATGCTGTACGAACTTTAACCCACAAAGTTTCTAAATGTATTCGTTCCTCCTCTGTTAGCTCCGTCCTCCTAGATTTCTCCTTCTTCTTTGCCGCATCATTAGACTTCTTTCGTGAGTTGTAACAATATGGATTGTTTCTTGCGAAATTTCCTTTTCTAGTTGTCTTTGTTGTTGGATTCACTATCCCGTCTTTAACCACATCGTCATCTGTTAGTTCACGGCCCAAGAATCTTAGATCCAAATCACCATACAGATTACCATCTGAATGACTTACTCTATAATTCACCCAGCCATTGAGTGGTTTATCTCTATTGGCATCTTCTTGTTCAATCTCAATCTGCTTAATACGATTACACAACTCGGGTTCAAAGTGTGAACATGCTAAACTGTAGACACTCTGTCCTTTATTATTCACAATCAAAACATTAGCACCTCTATCCAATAGTAAGTTCATTACATCTTTTCTACTTCGTGTTGCTGCAAAGAAGATTGGACTCTTTCCATAGTTTTGGGGCTTTATTGAAATTTTATTAATATCACATCCCATATCTAATAGTAATGATACATTTGAAATGTGACCAGTCCATGCAGCCATGTGTAATGCCGATCTACCATGATTTTCTTTTGTATCTGATATACTTCTAATGTTATTTGTGGATACTCTTTAAGGAAGTTTGGAAGTGCCTCTGGTTTCTTTGATCCAGCGGCTCTGCGCAGGTGTTTCATAATATTTGTTGGTGGAGTAGTACCTCCTGATGAAACCTCTATACTAACAGAAGTATGAGTTGTGATATGTCGAGCAGTAGGTGATGTACCTTCATTATTAATATTATTTATTGTTGATAGCTTCATGATGAGTGTATCGTCATTAATACGATATTCTAGAATTATCCCTCCTACCAAATGAACCAATATAAATCGTTACTAGCTCCCAAACTGGATATATTTACCACAGTATACCTACATTAACTTGCCAACAGCGCTTCCTTTTTTCACTTGAGTTTCATTTCACTACGCTTGTAGCTATTTGGGGGGCTCAGCACCCTATCCCCCCAGTAGTTATGGGGGCACTTTTGGTTCACACATTGGCTGACTTTTTGGGGGTCACCCCCAGCCCCCTAACCACAAGCGTATTATGGAGTAAAGGGCAAATTGCCCCCAGTAAGTGCCCCCGAAAGTTTGCTTTTGTTTTGTGTGATGTTATTTATTTATTTAGGCGAGGCGGGCGCGCGAGGTCAGGAGGTCTTGTATAACATAACATGGAGAATCTCACACCCCAACCCTCCATTAGGCCATGGTGGTCAATGTTAAATTTCAATAATTGCTGTCGGCCGGAGGATGATTCAGAAGAAGATGATAAAAATTACACATACTCTACAAAAAAATCTACCACCACGCTCAAAGTTATAACAGATGATGGCAAGGTTGACGAGACATCTCGTGTTGATACTCCTATGACTGCCTGCTCAGATGGTTCTAGTGGTGAGTTTATCTATGATGGCTGTTTATAGTTTTATGGTTGTTCTTCATACCTGCAACTTTTTATGCATTTCATGTGATCAATAATAATACCAACGGTATTTCTACATATGTATGTATATTTACAATATCACTCATACATATATATATACCACTCCACCCCCCTACTCTCTCCGTCTACACCAACAGATGCCTCATTCGAATCTTCTGTAGATACTTTTATTGGTGAGATTACTATATCAACACCCAAATCTAAAACGGTTACCTTTGCGGAGGACGATAATAATAATAACGATACACCAACAGCTCCTACGCCTACACAACCTGGTTTCTATGCTACACTATCACCTGAAAAGTTGGCCACATTAGTAGAGGATGTTGATGATGCTGGTGAAATGAGTGACCCAGATGAGGCTGATTATTGGTATAGCAATTTGAATGATACAGATGATGATGTTCCTGAGATTAATGTAGATGGTGTTAATATGCCTGAGATTGGCTCTCAGAGCAATACTATCAACATGAAATCAACTCAGCAGCAACAGCTTGAAATCGGCTTCCCTCAATTTTTGATACTGATGATGGTCAGGCATCTGTTTGGATCATGGTTGCCTCAACTTAATCCTACAACCTTCTTCCTCAATAACTCAAAATTGATTACACAGTATGATAGTAGCAATAAGAGCGAAGAGGAGAAGAAGGAATTATGTAAAATGATGAGGTTGCGAAAATTAGAGTACAGCGATTCGTCCTTGGAGGTAGTGCCACAATTGAAGGAGGCTGAGGGAAGCAGCAAAGATAGTTTGATTCCTGTGATTGAATGAGTATTATCTTAAATGGTTGGGGTTTAGAATGATGTAGATCTTCTTATTGCCGGATTAGAGAGTGTACATATTTTATTGAAGTTATATATGGCGGTTGTAGAGTATTGTTTTGTTCATGTGTGGAATAAGCTTATTGTAATAACCACACTATGATACTGCTAGTTTGTTTTTACTTTCCCTTCTCTGTAAGATATTATATTGATAACTAGCCGTCTACATCACAAACTTATGATGATAAACTATTGTTGTAAACAAACTTATGATGATAAACTATAGTTAGTTTACCGAATGATATGAGTTATAAGCACTATACAAATTGAAGGCCAACTTTAGATCGATATCCTTCCTCGGCGCTTGCCACAGTTCTTGCAAGTGCGAGCCTGAATCTCTGACACTTTAGGAAGCAGTCTCTTGAGCTTTGCATTGGACTCTTTCGTACATTAAGCTCAATACGAAGAGAAGCTAAAGACTCATAGCTGTACTCCCTCTCAGATTGCAGTCTATCGATCTGATCTTGTTGATTCTCTAGCATCGATGTATTCTCCTCTTCCAACAAATCTCGTTCAATCTTTGCATCATTAAGTAGCTGAAGTTGTGTAGACAGTAGTATAATTGAATCATATGCCTTCTTTTTCTCCTTCTTGAGCTCATCAATCTCTGCCGATTTGGCTTTGTTAAGCTTGTATAGATTTGAGTTCTCACTCTGGAGTTGCTCAACATCATGCTTCATCCATTTCATCTTATTTAATATGATACCTATCTCCTTCCTCATTGCTTCTTCCTCAGTTATTGATGAGAGAAAGGCTGCAGTTTCAAGCTCTCTTCGCAAACGATCAACTTCAGAGGATTTATTGGCCAAATCTGTCTCGAGAGATGTAATCTTCCTTTGCAAAGTCTCTACCCCTGTAGTCTCTTCTCTACTACATTGAATAGAGTCTCCTCCTCTACCACCTTGCAATAGCTCATCATCCCTTTCATCTAGTATACCATCCAACATCAATACATCATTCTCCTCCTCGAATATTATTGACTTCTTGAGAGAATCAAGTACGGAAGTATGTTTCACTTTCACCGCCGAGCTGTCGCCCCTCATTGACTTATCGATTGAATACGATAACGAGATACTACTGTATGATTTATCAGCATCGATAGTAGGTTTATCAGGATCGATATGATACTGATGGCATGAAGTTGACATAACTTGTATATCATCTCTGTTGCAATCATCATCTTTAACAATACGATTGTCCACTGTCAATACCTTCGACGACGGAGGGGGTCGGCAACATGAAAATATCTTCGACCACGCTATCGACGGTGGCTTTGTCAACACGATATCTGTATCCCTTGCCCTTGCCATCTGGTAGTCTTGTTGATGTTGGTTGATGTCTTTTGTTTGCATAATAACTAACACAAGTTGATATAGACATTTGGCAACTTTGTTTTTGCCGCCACCGCTACTAAGCCGCCGCGTCGAGAGCGTCATGTTGAACATAGGGCAGATGGGTGATGCAGTAGGATTTCATTCTATCCACGGACATGCTTCAAATATCAAGAGGAGAAATCGCAGCTGCAATTGCAAGTAAAAATGTGATAAACTCGGTTTGGTATCCTTTACGGTATCTTTGGGGGGTGCCGCCGCGCGATCGACGCGCCTCGTTCTCCCCTGGGACTATGAGCTTTGCTTGGGCGTCAGCACAAGGCAAGCTGAACGTAAAGTCCCAGGGGAGAACGCGCCTCGTGATCCTCATTCCGTGATGGTGTGAGGCAACAGGTTGCAGAAGGTATAACCTTGTAAGTATATGATAAACTCGTAGGCTACATTTGTATCTATAGTTCTATGTCTATGTTTTATTTCTCTGTCCTTTCTGTGCCTGTTGCTTCTTTCAGTTTCATCTGTACATTCCTCAACTCTTTCTCGAGATTCTCATTTTCTGTTTCTTTGGGTAGTAATATCCGTCTATGGTTAAACAATTCAATCTCCAGTGACTTGATCTTCTCTTTCGCATCATTAAGCTCAATACGAAGAGACGATGTTGTCTCGTAGTTCCACTCTCGTTCTGATTTAAACTTTTCAATCTGTTGTATCATCTCCTTGTTTTGTGAAGATAACAGTACAATGGATTCGTTTGCCTTCCTCTTGCCTTCATCATGCTTATCTAACTTGACCGAGAGCTGTCTTGTTTCCTCTTTGGAAGTACCTAGCTCCTTTCTTAGATTGTCTATCTCTGTATCCTTGCCAGTAATCTTGCATTGTAGATAACTCTTCTCAGTCATCAGCTCATCAATCTCTGCTTCTTTGGCTTTATTTATCTTTTGTAGATTAGACTTGTCAGCATTTACTTCCTTCACTTCTGATTGCAATACTTCAACGTCATGCTGCATCCACTTCATTTTATGCAATATGACACTAATTTCCTTCCTCATTGCTTCTTCTTTGGTTATTAGCTCAGTTCTCTGATTTGCAGTTTCAACTAGTGAAGTTTTCATCGCTTCAATCTCCTTCTTTAGACTATTGACCTCTGATAATTTGGAAATCACATCTTCTTTTGATTGTCTTAAGCTTGACTCAAGAGATGTAATCCTTTCTTCATCTATTAACTGTTGGGTTTCATTTTCTGCTAATAGCTTGTCCCGTTCGTTAGATATATCATTCTTAATTGCAATTGTGTTCTCTAATTCAGATTTTACATGTTGTAATTCCTTCTGTAGAGCATCAATCTCCTCATAAGATAACTCAGTAGTCTCCTCTTCGACCAATAGTTGTTTTCTTAGCCCATTAATAACAGTATCCTTCTCTGCCAAACGTGTATTTGGTGACTTGATGAGCGGTGTCCCCTTATCATTAACCGAATGTGGTGAAAGTATGTTATCCATTGGTATATCCTCTGCTGTGCTAATATCCACTTCATTAGTATTAATGTCGGAGTATTCTGCTGCCGATGCCGTCGACCGCGGAGGACGACAACAAGTAAATAGCGACCACCACGATGTTGATGGTGGGTTAGGGGATAGATCTATAGACATCATACCATTGTTATCAATAGTAATATCTGACTGCCGTTGTTTCAATTTACATGCACCATCATAAACATCAACAACTTTTGATGGTGACGTCGACGTCATCACCTCTCCCGGTGTTAAGATGTCACCAAACCCTAGCAACCCCTCATAATGCCTTGCATTATCATTGGATGATTTATCTGTTGATATTGGTTTTAGTTTTGGACGGTTGACTTTACCACGTGATGTTGCTTACTACTATTCAGTTCACCAACGTCAACAGACATCATAATATGCGAGATGTAATTGTAATGTTTTTCTAGAGCTTGGTCTCAAACTCAAATGAACGACGTCGTCAGTATCTACAGCATTTTCTACACCTACGGTATATTGCCTTTCCTACCGACAATACAACATTCCAATACCTAACCCCTCTCATCAACAACCAACTCATCAACCTCCTAGAGCAAGCCCTTGCCGCCCTGCTTTCAGGATACCAACAAAGATACCAAACCAACTTCTTCTCGAGAAGAAACAGATTGTCTGCCCTCTTCTCAACTCAACTGCCTTGGTTTATTCTATCTCACTTTTCATTCACCAGTATATATTATTGCACTGACGTATGCTTTGTAGGAAAGATTGATGAGACACACTTGGAGTATCATTTCTACATAGGAATAGTATGTTAGAAACTCATATTGAAGAAGGTGGTCGTAATTGAAGGCAGGATTTGTCCAATAAAGTCTAGAGTCGAGGAATGGGAGATAGAATTGGGGCACTTGATGGCATAGGATTGTACGCCCTCATGGTCGGCTATTATTTGAAAAGAACATAAACACGATCGGCACATGAGGTGGAGGTGCATGATGATGATGTGGTGGCTCCGGAGGAATCATGGCGTCAAAGAGAATTCAATCAGGGTAATGCTCATAATTTACATCTCTCGTGAATAGATAGACAGATAGACATCGTTCTCTACTATACATCACATCAGACCTATATCATCTCTAACATCATGAAGATCATCTCAGCACTTGCAATCATCGCCTCTGCCGGCTCTACCTTTGCCGCTGAATCTGTAAGTATCTTTTGCAATGTATCATTATCATGTGCATATGATATGTTCATATTTGAAATGTCTCATATGACAATATGTTCCTCACATTATCGTATTCTCTATGTACAGAACAACCTTCGTGAACGTGAGCAAGGCGATCGTAAGCTGTTCTTCAGCGGCGGCGGCGGCTGCGGTTGGGCGTGGTGGAAATCCTGTCCTACTACCAAGTATGTCGCCAATTTCGGGAAGTACGGCAAGGTTGTAATGAAAGTCAAGGATGGACAGTTTGATATGGACATCAACCTGAAGAATATTGGTGTTGACTTTTTCGGCAATACAAAGGATACAGATACCGGAACCATAGGCCCAAGCAAACCAAGTGATAAACTTGCTTACCACTTACATAGTGGACAAGCATATGGTATTGGAGCAAAGCCCGATGGGACGAAAGAATTCTGTGGCCCATCTTACACCAGCGGCCATTACGACTCCAATCTTGGCTGCGGCGGCGCTTCAACCGCACGTATTGAAGGTAAATGTGTTGATAGTAATAATGATGTAGTTCCAGCTTCTGGGAATGCAGACCCTCCAGGTAATTATCCAGACTGGGCCGCAGGAGTTATTGATGGAGGTTCTGGTGGCTGTGAAGTTGGTGACCTAAGTTGTGTCAACGGCAAGCTAGCCATTTCCAATAACGAGAAAGTAAACGCGGATGTCACTGGTCCTTGCCCCGATTGTGTTGCCGAGTACCTCGACCCAAAAACCAGTAACAAACAGGGTGCCTTTGATACTTGGTATAGTATTGTTTTCCACGATGGATTAACAGGAGCACGTGTTCTCTGTGCCAATTTTAGAAAGGTTTAATGATATCGTCGTATGATTTGAAGAGTTTGTCTGAACTGTGTCTTGTCTTGCCTTGTCTTGCATTGTAAAGGTATATTGAAATAGTTGTAAAGATGTAATCAAACTATTGCCTTTTCTAATATGTAGTATTGTTTACCCGGCGTTAGTCTTCGATTGTTCATCGTATCTTATCACATATTGTAACATTGAAATACTCTTCAACTACTCTCAATTGCATCCCAAAAAGTTGCTTTGAATAATCGTATAGCAGTTCATCTTTGGTCGTAAGTTTTTCAATCAATGAATCTTCAAACCGTGTTGTATTGTAGGTACTACCATGATGTATAACTCCATGCTGACTAATCTCTGTTAATCGACGGCGTCTTCTTTGGTCATTATCACTACTACTGCAGTTGCATTTAGCAGGTAGCCATCCGGCATAGTGTATCATGATAACACACAAGACACGATCTATATCGTCCAACGGTCCAACCACTGTGAACTTTTGCAGTATACTTTTCATATCAGCAGCGGCATTATTATCAGTGAAAGTATTGTCTGATATATAATCATTATTAAAGCCAACATATCTACTTTGCAAATCGACCGGATTATAGCATCTCATTTTAGAGTTTAGAAATCGCTCTTTTGAATCATCTATCGATAGTACCCATTTACTCAACCATTCATCCAGATTTGGCAAAGGTACCTCACGCTTGGCATTCTTCTGACGTGCTCCACGATCATTTGATTCAGTACAATGAAAGTACTGAGACAGGACATGATGTTTTGGATTGCGAATGATTGTATATGCATATTGTGGTATCTTATTCGATGGTAGTTTGTTATACTGATATTCAGACATGTACATTGTACATTTTGTACCTCCATATTCTGGCATTAGATTTGTATCTTTCAATATTGGCATTTCACCAACGTTGCATAATCTATACTTGTCATTTGATGATAGTTTATTGTAATTTGGATCTCCTGATAAAGTACTGCTTAAGATTCTGTATGCATAATAACCAGCTGTCTTTGGTATATGCATGAGATAATGAGGAAGAGTATGATTCCGTAGTATATGTTGAATGTCATTTGATTGTGTATAATGTAATCTGTCTCTCATTAATTGAACATCTATGGCAGACGTCGTGTATGTAGGCCTATCATCAGCTATGAATGTTGTAGTTTCAATACCAAGGCCGACTCTGATATTGTTTAGACAAATAAACAAAACAGGTATTAATATTGCAATCCATAGTCGAGTCTTCTTCATGTATTTCTACCTCCTTATATCGTTCAAAATTTTGGTATGTATCTCTGTGAGACGTTAATTCTTGGATTCATACAGCAAATGGTGGTGATTATGAAAGGCAAGAACAGTCTACTGAGGTCTGGATTAGCATTTCCATTGCATTGGTGCCTTATTTGCGTGCAGACTGTTAAAATAGATTGCGTGCCACACCGGCGAGTAAACGGAAAAGGATACCATGAAAAGACCACCACCAAGAGAAGAAAACGAGATGAGTACACTGCAGTATGTGAGTGTTGTTACACCAATCGATATTTGTTATTAATACCTACCACCAGAAGGTATTATTGTGAATGGAATGAATGCAACAGCAGATTGATCATAGACACGATATCGATACTCTAACAAAAATTTCAATAACCCCTGTTTTCAACCACTTGATCTTTGTATGTCTGCTCTAGTGATTGCAATTACTTTACTACTAACACCATGGCGGACTGTTCAGCATCCGGCACGGCCATAGATCGTGTCATTCAATCAGCTGTTGCATCTACACTTAATCAGGGTAGCAATGGCGCCGTCGGTGGTGGGAATGCTGTATCATCTGCGGCAACCTCTGCTGCAACTCGTGCCATTGGAAATTTCTTGGGTGGTACTGCTGCTACATCTTCAACAATGGGTGGCGTTGCAGTTATGAATGGCGGAGGAGGAGTTGCAATGGGAGGAGGTAGTCAAAGTTTAATGCCATTGGCTCCCATGGAGAGTATTGGCGGCGGTATCAACCAATCAGGTGGTGCTAACTCTATGATGATAAACTCACATCAGCCTCCTCCTCAATCAGCTAATTTGATGCAAAACCAAATGAATAATCAAATGGATAGTGCATGGGCTGCATCTACATCTTCTACAGCAAATAATATGCATCAATCTATTCCACAACATATGTCGTCCCCAATGAACAATCACATGATACAACAACATTCACATCCACATCATATGCACCATCAAGCACAACTCATGCATCATCCACCACAAATGATAATGCAACAGCAACAACAACAGCAAATGATGATGATGCAACAAATGCAAATTCAACAACATCAAATGGCTGCAATGGTACAACATCAGAAGAATCAGCAGCAAATGATGAAAAAGCAAAAAGCATCTGCTTCAAAAGTAAGAGATCAAAGTTCAACAAATCAAGCTTCGTCTCAAGCTCAAGCTTCTTATCAAGACGAAGAAGATGATGTAGCAACAGTTAGTGAAGAGGAACAATTAAATCATGAGGGTATAACAGAGGCTGCATCGATAGAACGGTTAGCACAGGCATGGCGTGATGCTGAAGCTGAATATGCTCAAGAATTTGATGAGGATGTAGATGAAGAATATGATGTTAGTAATATGGGAGGAATGTATACCGAGGGGTATCAAGAGGCTAGTGCTACAGCTACTGGTAATGCTACTACAGCAACAGCTGCCGAGCCACAACAATATGAATTCTCCGAGGCAAGTAGAACATATGGCTGTACAACCACAGCAACAACTGACATACCACCCCAAAACTTATCCTATCCCGACAATCTATATGAACAGGGCATACAAAATTTCAACGAGGGTAACATCTCAAAAGCAATACTATGCTTTGAATCAACATTACGTAATATTGATCCAGAACATGCCGACGCATGGCGTATGTTAGGGAAATGTCATACCGAGAATGATGAAGATCAAAAGGCAATAATTTGTTGGTTACATTCATTAGAACGTGACCCATTCTCACCCGAGACGTTATTGGCATTGGGTGTGGCATATGTGAATGAATTAGATTATGAAAAGGCTGTCGAGACATTGAAAAGTTGGGTTGCGAATCATCCATTGTATGCTGGTATGGTTGATGATACTACCAATAGTAAGAAGATGGGTAAGGCGGAGGAGAATGAGGAAGAGGGAGATTTATATGGTACTGCCAATGTCGAAGAGGAAATACTTAATGGGGATAATAGGTCAGCACGACAGATGAGAGCTCAGACTGTAATTGAAATGCGTGACGTTGAACGATTACTATTGCGTGCCTTGGAGTATGATCGGACTGATGATGCCGCTGCTGATGTCTATGAGGCACTAGGTGTGGTATATAATGTTAGTCGAGATTATGATGCCGCCGTTGATGCCTTCCGACGTGCCATTGACGTCCGACCGAAGGATTATCAGTTAAGGAATAAGCTTGGTGCTACACTTGCCAATGGTAATCGATCAGACGAGGCTTTACCGTTGTATAAGGTGGCGTTAAGTCTCAAACCAAAGTATGCAAGAGGTTGGCTAAACATGGCAATCTCACATTCCAATCTACACAACTATTCAGAAGCGGCACGATGTTACTTGCAAACTTTGAGTCTTAATCCAGAGGCTAGACATGTCTGGAGTTATTTGAGGATTGCATTAACTTGTGACGAGAAGTGGGATTTGTTACCATTGGCAGCATCTCAGAATTTGAGTGCCTTCAAGGAGCATTTTGATTTCGTAGAGTATTGATGGACGATATTATTATAGGAGAAGTATGTAGAGTATTGATGGACGATATTATTATAGGAGATTGATGATTCTATTAGACAATTGTATTATTGCCACAATGTTACTGCATTTGTTAACTAATGCTTTGAGTATCGTGTAAGTTATTCATTGTGTGAATATTTGAGAATACATGTATAGATGATGAAATACTAACAAACTCTATCAGATGTGGCAAAATAAATCTTTACAAATTACCAAGTCAATCTTTTAATCAATCAAAACAATAATGTATTATCGGCACATGTGGGCTCTTGTTATTAATATCTAAACGAGTCTCCCCCCAGTACACAATTGGATACTGGATTAGATACTCAACTTATCCGCACAGTCATAGTGTCAATCTAATGACAATGATGCAAGGCCTAGTGGTTGATACTAAAGTCTTTCCTCTTGGCAAGTAAGGTCCATCGGAGTTTGGAGAGATTTGGTTAATCTCTATCTATTTTACATTTACAATATCTTAAGGTTTACTTGTCTTTAGACACAAACTTTCTTGCTTCCTCCTTCACTTGTTCCTGACTATCTTCATCACCATGTTCATCTTCCATACGATACCACTTCTTGAATAGGCTCTTCATTTGCTTATCACTGAACTTGAATTTGCGGTCATGATTAACAGGATTAACCACACTATCAAACAAAGCCCGAGCTTTGGCAATGTCTCCGTTCTTCACCTCCTTATCAATGTTAACAAACAACAAATCCATACGTTTTGGATACTTGAGAAGTAACGCATTGAAGATAGTACGACCACGCTCAGGAGAGCCTAACTCAAACTCCATTTGTGCAAACTTTTGCATAACCTCAACATGCTTATATTCGGGCAGACTTTGAAGAGATCTCTTGAGAAGAGCATGTGCTTCCTCATGCCTTGATCCCTTGAGCAAGTATTGAAAGTGTGCAATCCAAACTTGTTTCTTGCTCTTGAACTTCTTGCACATCTTCTTGAACATCTCATCTGCCCGTTTGGTAGCAGTATCAACATCTGTTGATCCACTAGCCGATGTAGCTGCATCAACCTCCTTGTCAAGTAGCTCACAAACTCGCAGGTACACTTGTTTGGGGTTGTTTTGTTGACAAGCTCGGTCAACAGTTTCATTTAACGTTTTATCCGTTCCATACTTGAGCTCTAATGTGAGCAAAGCTGTCCAGACATTGAGCTAAAAAGTCATAGAAGTAGGAATTCAAAGGATGAGATTGAGGTGTGCCGGTGTAAATGGGCAAAACAAGATCACATATAAGAGAAACATACTCACCTTCTCTCCTTCTTGACGGAATTCAATTCGTTCAAATGCACGGTTTGCAACTTTCCGAGCACTATCCATATCTGCTAGTGAAAGATGAAAGGCCATATACTTAATCCACACCTCGGAACTGTTAGGAGAGGAAGCTACAAGACGCTCAAAGTCGGCAGATGTTTCAGGTGTTTCATCCGCAGTTCCATCAGCAAGAGCAGATTCCCTACGAGATGTCTCCTCTTCTTCTCTTCGTTTAGCAGCTGCCTTCTTTCGAGATTTGTGACTGCTCTTAATGTCAGTATCAGCATCTTCATTATCACTCTCTTCCTCGGACGATGAAGAAGAGTCGTCACTGTCATCTGAAGAATCGGTCGACTTGCTAGATTTGGTAGGCTTGGCAGTCGAACCCCAGTCAAATCCAACATTGGTATCCATTGCCATTGAACTTGAAGACGACTTGATCTTGGCCTTGACTTTTGCATTCTCTTCTTCGTCATCATCTTCTGAATCAGAAGACTCGCTATCACTATCAGAACTGCTACCACTACTACTATCATCATCTGAATCCTCATTGTCAACTTCCATCTTATCTTCCTCGCCATCGGCTTCCATCTTCTTAGCCAGTTTGGCTGCAAAGTTCTCATCGTCACTATCGATTGAGTCATCATCTCCTTCACAATCACTGTCAACTTCCATAGCATCCGACTCTTCGTCATCTCTCGACGAGCTACTGCTACTATCATCGTCCGAGTCATCAAAGTTGCTTGCCTTTAGACTGAATGCTAACCGACTCTGCTCCTTATCCATCTGGAGAACGACCAACTTGACAAAGTCACCGGGATTGTACAGATCGAATATATTCTTGATATAACTATCGCTGCACTCTGATACATGAGCAAGTCCACTAACATCACTGTTGTCAATGCGGACAAAGACACCGTAGCTTTCGACTCTTGTGATCACACCGGTATACTTTGAGTTTACCTTAACGTCATCAAGAGATATCCGGTCGGCACTAGAAAGGAGTACAGACTCTCGCATATCCAGATCCACCATTGTAACAGCAGGACGTCCACCTTTCTTGGAAGATGGTTCCTTGACACTCTTTACCTTGCCGACAACCAAACGACCAGGAGGGAATACGGCCGATGGATTGGGAATGAACTCGTCACTCAATTCCTTCAAGATGACACGACCTTCTACCGAGCGTGATAGACGGACAAAGCATCCCATCTTGGTAGTTGAAACAACGTAGGCATGTATCATATCATTCGGCTTGGGGATGGAATCGTTGTTATCCACACCGCCCTCTTTATCGATACGAGAATCTCTCATACTCAACTCTACCGTGCCTTTTGTCTTGGAAGGTCCAAGCACGATACATTTGACATACTTTCCATCCGGATAATCATTACTTTGTCCCGCACTATATGACAAAAGAAGTTGATAGATATAACAACAGAATGTTAGTACACATATCGATTGGAAAATGTAATCAAGATTTCATCGTGACGCTTCGTGGAGAGAAGATGCGCCTCTTCACACTCCTGATAAAGTATTGTATGCACATACACATGTTCAATTGATACGAAATCAATCTATCGATTCACAGCCTGGAGACTGTAAACACTAAGCCGTTCCGTGTTATGCAAGTAGCCATCGTCCAGAGAAACAACTCTGAAGAAACAAAATCTTACCTGGCTTCAACTTCATCATCAGAGGCATCGCCATCATTTTCATGATCCATATCTGAATCAGAAGACACAACTCGGGCTTGTCCCTTCCCAGATTTTGGAGCGGAGACGACTTCTTTACCCAAAGGCATATTCTCCCAACTATCAACATCCGTCAACTCTGTAATACAACATCTACCAACAACAGTGCCACGTAGATTTAGCATTAGAGAGGGTGGACCAAGCTTCCTAGCTGATTTTGTGTTGATACGTCCTACTACAATTGTTCCACGTTGGGGTTTGGTTGGCTTGAATGCCTGTGGCTTGTTATTATCAGCATTATCGTCATCCTTGTTTGAAAGTAACAGCACGGATAGTTCCAGTGCTTGATGGTCTTGCTTCGCAACATCGTCGTGATCTTCATCCGTTTGCATCCTATGGCGGCGGTGATGTGCCTTCTTGCTGTTACTTGATGGTTCCATGACATAACATTCGATACGACTTCCAACCTTGAAGTTTGCTTGCAAATCATTCAACTCATCTGCATTTGTAGATAGTTCCAAGGCTGGGATGAATCCCGATATACCTGGACAAACTTGAACCCATAGTCCATGATGAGAGCTTGGTGTTGTAGAGATGGATGTAACAATTGACGACACGATTGATCCAGGTGGTAGCTGAGTTGGATCACTAACAACACTTGACATCGTAGGTCCTTCAGTCAAGTTGGCAAGTTCAACATAGGATATTCCTTCACGAATGTCAACTGACACACACTTGACATCGGTTACAACATCACCAACCTTCCAATTATAGAAAGGATGACACTTTCCAATCTTGTGCTCTTCCATGAAAAGTTTCTCCTTCTTGGATAGCTTTGTCTTGATTTTGGGCAAAGATGCAGCCATTGTGACATGAATTCGTGCACGAACAATGGACGAGTCTTGATTATCAAGGAGGTATACCTTTGCACGAGCAAAGTTGATATCAACAACCTTGACATCGCCTACGATATCACCAACTTGAATTTGGTTACCACTATTCCCACTTAGGCTACTACTGTTACCTGCCTTGTTCTTTGTTGTACCTTCGGCCTTCTTCCTCTTCTTTGCCACCTCACCTTCCTTGACCTTCTTTAACAGGATCTTTGGTGGACTTGCCGTAACATCCAACGCAGTTACCTTGCAAAGGATGGTGTCATACAATTGCTCGTCACAACCCTTCTTGAGTTTGGGAATTAGTCCAGTCAATCCATCGAGGAAGCGTACAAATGCTCCATAACGAGAGTCAATACGGGTGACATAGCCTTGAATGTATTGATTCATGAACAGATTAGACTTGGGTGTGGGACAAATGATTGATAGATCATCATTACTGCCCGTTGATGAAGTCTTCTTCATTGTAGCGATGAGAGATGGACGGAGGGTGACCACCGGTAACGCATCATAACCTTGAGGTACTGACAAAATCAATGCCTCGGCATCAATACGCTTTCCGACAGTCAATTGACGACTGGCAATCTCATCCAACTCGACCGGAGGCTTGGATAAGTTTTCACTACCGTACGAATCGAGGAGCTGTTCATATGGCAACTTGCATTCCACAGCATCACCACCAGAAGTACTACTGTTGGTTGATGATGTGAAGAACTTTGACTTGATGGCAACCACGGCATACCCTGGTAAAAAGACTCCATCATCACGTTGTAAACACTTGACAAGTTGCAATACCTTCATTCGTTTGGGCATTAAGATTGATCCTGGT